>ULRO01006049.1_pt1 | contig 21641 bp, 24 predicted proteins | sample 1955421 | NCBI WGS metagenome assembly ULRO01 (sample SAMEA4835682, study PRJEB28245) | human gut metagenome | biome: gut microbiome; material: fecal sample | place: Denmark | collected 2008 | reverse complement strand
GGGGTAGTGGTTTTGTCGCCGCAGTCGGGCAAAAAGCAGATAGCGGCCTGGGCAGGAAAAGAAAAAGACAGTAACAAAAACAAAAAAATAAGGTTCCAAAAACTCTTTAATGTTTTTTTGGGGGCAACAAAAAATTGTCTCATATATATCTTGAGCAGACAGGACATGGTTTTCTTCTTTCTCCGGGATTTTTTAATTAGACAAAACTATTAATCATGGCAAACACCTTAAAAAATTAGCGATATGACTTTTATCAGTGATATTATTGTAAAATAAATTTCGGGAATTTGCAATAATTAATTACCACGCCCCAAGGAAATTTGTCTATTTTAAATTAAAACCCCTGTTGTTGAAACAGAGGTTTTAATTTATCTCTTTTGGGAAACCGAGGCTATTTTATACAGACGTCAGGTGCCCGCAGGTATAACGGCTTGGGAAAATTTATCCGTTTATTTTGATATTGATTCAAGGCACAATAAGCAACATTACGAACATCTACTCCGGTCGGCATTTTAATACAATGCAGGCTTAAGCCTGTCGGCGAATACAAAAACCGTTCGGCACCGTCGCCAATGACTGACACCTTTCGTCCGCCTTTGAGAAATTCCAAAATATCTTCGCGGGTTCCGGCAGCCGGGTCGGTTATTTTGGCTCCGGCTTCATCAAAAATCTGAAAATAAAAATCTTCGCGCTTGGTTTCAATAATTACCAGATTACGGGCAGCCAGTTCCGCCCCCTGCAGCTCCATCAGATAAGCATCAAAAGCCGAAACGCCGGCAACCGGAATATCCGGGCAAGAGAGGCTGAAAGCGCGGGCGGCGGAAACGCTGGCGCGGACTCCGGTAAAAGATCCGGGACCGTCGCAAACGGCAATTAACCCCAAATCCGAAAAGCGGAGATTTTGTTCTTCCAGCATAATTTTAATTTGGGGGATTAAGACTTCCGCCTGGCCGAAATCCATGGTTTGCGCAAATACGGAAACCGGACGGCCGTCTTGCAGCAAGGCGATTGAGCAATTTCCGGCCGTTGTATCAAAAGCTAAAATATACATTTTTCCACCAACCCTAAAATTTAAGTTTCTCTGTGCCATTTTATATTATAGAATCGAAAAACAAACAACGGATTTTTCAGGTTTGGATAAAAAAATGACGCAAGGCCTTTTGACAGATATGTATTATGCCGCTCCGGAGCTTTGGTATGCGCTGGCGGCATTGTTCGGGTCGCTGCTGTTTCTGCTGGGGAGCCTTGGGCTGAAGCTCTTAAAGCTCAAGCAAAAAAATTATTTTCTGAATCGTGACCGGGAGCGTTACGCCGAAACGCTTTACGCGTCTCAAGACGGTTATTTTGCCTTTCTTTACCCTGATCAAAAAATCAACGATCCCAGGCAGAACATTATCGAGCATTGTTCCCGTCGGCTGGCGGTTATCATGAATCTGCCGGAAGGAACAAAATCAAAATTTGAAGACATTTTGAAAAACTTTTATAAGGAAGACGCCAAAGTCATTCAGAAATACGTAGAACTGCTCAAAGATGACGGCGTTTCTTTTGAAGACGATTTCAACCTGAAGAACGGCAACAAAAGGCTGCATCTTTCCGGGCACAAGATTAACGGAATCGACGGCAATATTTATTGCGACATGATTTGGTTTCGCGATGTCAGTTTTGAATTTAACCAAATTGCCTCTTTGGAAGAAGAAAAAAACCGAACCGAAGAAAAAGTCCGGCAATATGAAGATTTAATCAATAACATTCCCTATCCGGTATGGCTGCGCGACGAAAACCTGAATCTGAAATTAATTAACCGGAAATATCTCGAATTTGTAGAAAAATCCAGCCCGGAAGAGGTTATCCGCCAGGGAACCGAAATCAACAACGTCAAAGGCGAAAGTATTTCCAAAAACCTGGCCCTTACCGCGCATGCGGCCAACAAGGTTAAAAAAAATTCGTCGGCGGTTATTCTCAACGGTGAACGCCGATTTATGGAAGTTATCGAGACACCGTTCCACTTTGCCCAGAATCTCAATCTAATCCGGACGGCCGGGGCATTAATTGACATTACCGAACTAGACGAGCTGAAAAGGAATTTGAACCGGCATCAAAATGCACAGCTGGAAATTCTCGGCACGCTGGATACGGCTTTTGCGGTTTTTGACGACAAGTTTCATCTTTCTTTTTATAATCCGGCCTTTGCCGGTTTATGGAAACTCGAAAATCTCTGGCTGGAACAACAGCCGACTTATGCAATGTTTCTAGACGTTCTGAGGGAAAAACGCCTGCTTCCGGAAGTGCCGGATTTTATTGCCTTCAAAAACGAAGAGCAAAAAGCTTTCAGCAGCATTATCGAACCCAAAAAAGATTTTCTGTATTTGCCGGACGGAAGAACATTCCGCCGCGTCCGCGCCCCCTATCCGGTCGGAGGACTGGTTTTTGCATTTGAGGACGTTTCGGACAATCTGGCAACGACCCGCGCCTACAACTCTCTGCTATCCGTACAAAAAGACACTCTGGACAATTTGTTTGACGCCGTCCTAATCTTTGCTTCTAACGGGCGTTTAAAACTTTACAACAAAGCTTATTTAAAGCTATGGAACACCAAGGAAGAATTTCTGGACAAAGAACCCAGCATTCTGGAAATCATCGAATCGCAGAAAAAGTTTTTCAGCAAGGTTGACGACTGGGCGGGGCTAAAAAAAGACATTCTGGAACACATTATTGACGTTACGACCAAAAGTTTTGCCCTCAAACGCAGCAACAACGACAGCGTTGAGGTTCTATCCGCCTCGCTGCCGGACGATTCGATTATGGTTACTTATCGTAAAATAATTTCTACCCACGATAATTAACAGTTGTCGGCCGCTTGTTGTTTTTACGGAAAAGATTGACAAAAATTGTTTTTTGTGCGAATCTTGTACAGGAACAGGTGTTATGGCGTATCTTTCAAAAAAATAAATAAGAAAACGGAGATTAACATGAATGAAGAATCGTCTAATCCGAATATTGAATGGAAAAAGCCCGGTTTTGATTTCAATGAAAAAATCACCCTGAAGACCAATGTCAGAAAAGCCGTCGAATATGAAGCCCAAAACAAAAACAGCGGGGTTAACAAAAGTTATACTCCCAGCCCTGCCGAACTCCCCAAAGGATTAAAAAAAATCCGCAAAAAGATCAAAGACGCGTTTGATGAAGACGAAGAAGAAGAAGACGATTACCAAATCGCGGCCTTTGAGATGATGAACGTATCCGGCAATGACGGTACGCTGCTCAATGCCCTGCAGGAGGACGAAAAAAAGTTTTTGCGGCAAAATGAAGAAATACAAACGGTAAATATTTTGCAACAAACCGAGCGCAATCAAAAAATTGCCGACGCCGAAAAAATGGCGCGGGATTCCGGACTGAAAAAAGGACTGGACAAGAAGGTTCTGGCCAAAACGTTTCAAAACACGGGCATCGGCGAAGACCTGACCCGGGAAGCCGTCAGCCGACAGGTGGCCCGCAGCTTCAAGTTCAAAGGGGAAAAGATTCCGGCAAAAGACGCCAAAAAGCTGATTACCGGCATAAAGCGAATCCAGCAAATCGGCGGCAAAGAAGCAATCGGCGGCATTAAGCTCAAAGACGTTCTCGAGGCAGGCGAGGGGCGGAACGAGCATCGCGACACCATCAAAAAAATGCTGGAAAAATCTGGCCGGATTGACAAGAAAGGAAAAAAAGTCAAGCGTTCCGGAAACGATTTGCAGCTTAAAAATGCGCGGCTGGCCCAAAAGCTTGAGGAAACGTCCCGCGCCTAGTCAGGAAAATTTGGCCAGCAAGTGTTTATAGGCGGCCGAAAGTTTTTTGAAGTTTTCTTCCGCGTCCTTGTCATCCCGGTTTAAATCGGGATGATATTTTTTTACCAATTTCTTATATTGGCTTTTAAGCCTATCAATCGAAACTTCGCTAGGTTTCAGTTCCATGATTTTGAGATAGCCGAGTTCGGTTTCGCTAAAATACACTTCTCCGGTTTGGGCGGCGAATCCCGGCGCATACTCGTCAAAAAACTCAAAATGATCTTTGAAGGTATAGCCATAACTGTATTTTACGCCGGCGCTGAAATTGCTGAAACGGGGGCGGCGGAATTTTTTGCGGGAGGCATTTTCTTCTTCCTGTTCTTCGGGGTGTTCGTAATAATTCCAACCGGCGTTGTATTCCTGCACATGTTCGAGGCAAAACCAATAATAGTCTTTCAGGCGGCGGTCTTTGGGTGCGCGGTATTCTCCGGGTTTATTGCAGCCCGGAAAATCGCAGCAATGCACCTCGCCTTCGTTTTGCGGGGCAAAATATTTTCTCTGCCGCTGTTTCTTACGCATCATCCGACTTTCAGTTAACATGAAGTTTGTTTATACAACATCTGGCGGCAGATAACAATCAAAATCTGGGGTCAGAAATAGTAAAAAAGAAAACAAATTATCAAAAACAGCGGCCCCCAGTAAAACACCGACGACTTTCGAAACTGCGGATCCTGCTTGTGGCGCCGCGAATCGAGAAGCCAGGCGATGTCTTTCGGATCCGTCATAATCACCGGCTGCCGCGTACATAAATCAAGCCCGCAAGCACTGAACATATCCAACAATTCGCGGTCGCGGGTTTCTCCGGCAGCAAGTTTCCGGTAATCTTTGCCAAGATAGTCTTTCCAGGATTCAAAAACCTGAATGTCCGGGCAGTATTCCTCCAAAAGGAACAACAGCCGCTGCATCTTGTATCCGGTCAGGGTCACCGGCTCCTTACGGTGCGTGATGCAGTCTACGGCAAAACGCCGCAATTCGGGAGACACCGGATAAAGATAATCGATATCGGGCAGACAGACCCGGCCCTGCCGATTATAGGCCACGCCGTTAAAGACGGACATGAAAACCGCTTTGTCAAAAATCAGGCAGGCAATCAGGCGGCTCAGACTTTCTTGCGCCTTAAGCGGCAACTTGGCGGAAAACTCATAACTTTTTTCAAAACTGAGCCACAGTTCGCCGCGGCCGGTTTGCCGCCAATCGACCTCAAAAGGGCAGCCGCGTTCGGAACCGCCGGCTTCGGCACACAACATTTCTATTTCAGAAGCGTAAAAACGCATATCAAACACGGCATCAAGGCGTTTTTTGAAGATTTCCAACTGCTCGGAAAGTTCGGGATAGTCTTCATTGACAATTTCTTCCATCACACGGAGATAAAAATCGGTATCTCTCAGGCCGGCCGTCGTCCGAAAACAAACATTCCCGTGCAGCGTCTGCGGCTCGGCAGGCAATAGGTACGAGGCAAACGGCAAAAAATCCGTCCGGCAGGTAAACTCCTCATAGGCGGCAAAAAGCAGCGGATTATTTTCCGCCTGCAAAAACCGTTGAAAACGAATCAACGGAGTCCCCGGGCTGCGGCGGACAAACATCCGGGCAACAAGCATTTGGCGGCGGAAACTTTGCAGGCCGGAAATAACAAATAACGAATCGAAACGGGCCAAACGGATTGCTAACCGCTGTTTTTTTAGGAATTGTAAAAATTGATTAATCATTTTATAATACTTCCGAAATTGATGAAGCGAGGTTAAAATGCCCGAATTGCCAGAAGTTGAAACCGTCATGCAGGCCGTTGCCAAAGCCGTTGGTTATAGTAATATAATCGGCGTGACTGTCAACAACAACAGATTTCGCGAAAAAATCCCCGACGACCTGGCAGCAAAAGTTTCCGGAACCAAAATCATAAACTATAAAAGAATTGCCAAATACATAACCATCGGCCTTGACAACGGTCTGACCCTTATCTGGCATCTCGGCATGAGCGGAAAGGTCAAGATCTGCGACGAGCTGCCCCGGCCGCTTGACAAGCATGATCATGTCATTGTCCAAACCGACAAATGCTTTCTGATTTTTAATGATACGCGCCGTTTCGGGCTGTTGACCTATTGCGAATCCGACAAACTGGGACAGAATCCTTTTTTGGCGCACACAGGAGTCGATCCGTTTGACAATGCTTTATCGGCAGATTATTTACACTCCCGCCTTAATAAGAAAAAAATTCCGGTCAAGACAGCGCTGCTGGATCAGAGCATCATTTGCGGAATCGGCAATATTTACGCTTCGGAAATCCTTTATCTGGCCAGAATTTCGCCGCTGCGGCCGGCAGACAAAATCAGTCCGGAAGAATGCGGAATTTTGATTGAAAAAACGCGGGAAGTCCTGAAAAAAGCCATTGCTGCCGGAGGATCGACCATACATGACTACAAAAAACCCGACGGCAGCCTGGGTTATTTTCAAAATATGCATTGCGTTTATAACAAAACCGGGCAACAATGTCCTGACTGTACCTGTGACCTGAACAAGAACGGAGGAATCCGCAAGATTGTTCAGGCCGGACGTTCGACTTTTTATTGCCCAATTATTCAGAAGTGAAAAGAATGATGAAACTGTTTCAATATATTTTACCTGCTTTGTTGATCCTGACGCCGCCGGCAGCCGCGGCCGGCTTTATCGAAGGCCTGGAAGACGTTCCGGTGATGGAGGGGCTGCATCAGCTCCCCAATGACGCGCTTTCTTTCGGAAATGAGGAAAGCCGGCTGGTAGAAGCGACTTTGGTCGGCGAAAAAACTAAATTTGCCAGCGTTGAAAAATTTTATCAGGAAACGCTCCCGCAAATGGGCTGGAGTTTTCAGGGACGCAAAAAAAGCTCGCTTATCTTTTACCGCGACCGGGAATCGCTGGAAATTGCCCGTATTTCATCCCATCCCCTGACAATCAGACTTACCGTCAAAAGCAAAAATTAAATCGGAATCAGCCATGGAATATAAACACATTATCGTCGAGACTTCGGAAAATGTCGGCATCATTACCTTAAACCGGGGCAGCGTGCTTAATGCCGTTAATGAAGGCATGCTCAGCGAAACCGCCCATCAACTCGGCGTTTTTGACAGCGACACTTCTATTGGCGCCGTTGTCCTAAAGGGGCAGGAAAAAGCTTTTGCGGCAGGAATCGACATTTTTGAACTGCAACAAAAGCAAAAGCAGGGCGGCTTTGTTTTGGGAGATTATTATAAATCCTTTGCCCTGATTGAAGGTTTCAGCAAACCGCTGATTGCCGCCGTTTCGGGATATGCATTGGGAATCGGCCTGGAACTGGCAATGTGTGCGGACATTATTTTGGCCGCCGACAACGCCCGGTTCGGACAGCCAGAGATCAGCCTCGGGATTATTCCGGGGTTTGGGGCCACTCAAAAACTCTGCCAGACAATCGGCCGGGCCAAAACTTCGGAGATGGTGCTGAGCGGGCGGGCGATGAATGCCCGGGAAGCAGACGAATCCGGACTCATCAGCCGGATTGTTCCGCTGGCGGACTTGGAAACGGAAAGCATCAGGGTAGCCCGGCAAACAGCGTCAATGCCCCGAATCGCCGTCGAAATGGCCAAAGACGCCCTGACGCATCCGTTTGAACAGATGCTGGAAGCGGGAATCGATTATGAGAACAAAAACCTGCAATCCTGCCTGAGCAGCGAGGATTTTCGGGAATCTCTCAATGCTTTTATCGAAAAAAGGCCGCCAAACTACAAGAATCAATAAATTTTGCAAAATTGTTGTTGACTTCTCCGGGGGTTAGCGTTTATAAATCATTACAAAATTAATAAACTGTATTTAACTTTTAACTAGGATGTAATAAAGATGGCCAATCATAAATCGGCAAAAACCAGAATTAACAGAAACAACAAAAGAAACGTTATCAACGGCGCCCGCAGAAGCCGGGTTCGCACTTTTGTAAAAAAAGTTGAAGCCGCCATTCTCGAAAACAACAAAGAGTTGGCTGCCGCCAATTTGAAGGTTGCAGAATCCGAACTGATGTCTGCCGCCCGCAAAAACATCATTCCGATGAGCAGAGCTTCCCGGACGGTATCCCGTCTTTCTCAGAAAATTAAAGCCCTGTAATTTTTACTGTATATACAGTTTTTTGACAAACCAAAAGTTCCCTTATTTTAGCTGTCAAGGGAGTTTTTGGTTTGTTGCTTTTTAAAGCAGAATCCAAGGAATCTGCGCGACTCTAAAAGAATCCCGTGTCAAGAGAATTAATTGCAATGTTCTGTTTTTGTTTTGTTGTAATTATTTTTTTTCGTATTACTATCCAAATCACTTTGAATGAGTTGGTAATAAATTTTTAACGAATCCGGGATGAAACGTTTAAAAAAACCAGTACCCGTTTTGAGTTAATAAATTAAGCTTGCGCCGGCTGATTTGAAGTCAAAGGCTCCGCCGCTTTAACGGAAAAAAGGCAAAGGGGTTTTACCGCTGCCGAAAAACAAAAAAAAGAAAGATGTTCTTTCAGAGCGTTTTCGGAAAAAGCGGAAGAAGCAAAAAAACAACCGGAGCTATGGGGAAGCTCTTACAAGTTAATTATTTGAATTTTATAATGGGGAGTAACAATGGCTGAAGAAGCAATAGATACGATTAACTCTGTGCAAGATCAATGGGGACAGATTTGCAGCCAATTAAAGGTTGAAGTCGGCGAAACCGCTTTTGACAGCTGGCTTAAACCGCTGACACCGGGTTCGTTTGCCGACGGCGTGATGAACATTTGCGTGCCGACCAGATTTATGCGCAACTGGGTTATTGCTCACTATAGTGACCGTATTCACAAAATCTGGGAAAAGAAAAATCCGGAAATCCGCCAGGTTAATTTTGTGGTTCAAGCCGTTCAGGAGGAAAGCAAAGGTTTGTACAATCCTTCCTGCCGCTCGCTTCTGAAAAAGATTTCTTCCAGCCCGGCACCGCAAAACATTTACCAATCGGGTGTCAACTCTATCATTGCCAACACTCAGGAATTTTCCGCCAATAACGACCAATCCATTTCCGTACCGTTGAATCCGCAATATACCTTTGACAACTTTGTAGTCGGAAAAACCAATGAATTTGCTTATGCGGCAGCCCGCAAAGTTGCCGAATCCCGCAATGTTTCGTTTAATCCGCTATTTCTTTATTCAGGGGTCGGACTGGGCAAAACGCATTTGATGCACGCTATTGCCTGGCACATTAAGCAACAAGACCCAAGCCGCAATATTGTTTATCTTTCGGCCGAAAAATTTATGTATAAATTTGTCCGCGCCTTGCGTTATAAAGACACGACCGCTTTCAAGGAACAGTTCCGTTCGGTTGACGTTTTGATGGTGGACGACGTACAGTTTATGGGCGGCAAAGACACCACGCAGGAAGAGTTTTTCTACACATTCAATTCCCTGATTGAAGAAGGCCGCCAGATTATTATTTCCGCCGATAAATCCCCGGCGGATCTGGAAGGAATCGAAAACCGCCTGAAATCCCGTCTCGGCTGCGGTTTGGTCGCCGACATCCATCCTACCGACTTTGATTTGCGGATGGGGATTCTGGAAAACAAAGCCCGCCAGCTCGGCATTGAGCTGCCGCAAAAAGTTTCGGAATTCCTGGCTCAGAAAATCACCTCCAACATTCGCGAGCTGGAAGGTGCCCTGCGCCGGGTTATTGCCCATTCGCAGCTGTTGTCCGACAAAGAAATTACTCTGGACATGACCCAGGACGTTTTGAAAGACATGCTGCGGTCTTATGACAAGCGGACAACCATTGATGAAATACAGAAGAAAGTTGCCGAACATTTTAATATTTCGGTTAAGGAAATGCAGTCTTCCCGCCGAGCCCGGACAGTTGCCCGCCCGCGTCAGATTGCCATGTATCTGGCCAAACAGCTGACGTCGCGTTCGTTGCCGGAAATCGGCCGCAAGTTCGACCGCGACCACACGACGGTTATGCATGCGGTTCGCAAAGTTGAGGAGCTGATTTTGGAAGACGCTTCGCTGGCAGAAAATGTTGATGCCTTGCGCCGGGTTCTGGAAGGATAGAAAACCTCCCTTATTATAAAACAGGCAAACGCTCCGGAATAAATCCGGAGCGTTTTTTATTTCCTTTATATCACACCTTAGCAACAAAATATTGACAAATTTCCTTAGTGCCACCTAATAAATTATTGCAACTTTTGGAAAAATATATTATTATAATTCTTATACATGTTCTACAAAACCGGAGAATCGTATACATTTAGCCAAATTTGCTTTTGTCCATATTTTATCAAAGAAAGGATTGTCGCCATGCGAAAATTTATTTTTTCCGGGTTGGATTTTTGTGATCCAAAACAGTTATTCGTTTTTCTAAACCGGCAGGTGACCCGGTGGGTATTTTTCTGTGGCCTGACAACAGGAATTGCTCCGGCCCGAGCCGCAATTTGCTTTTTGCCGGATTGTATGGATAAAGTTTCACAAACCGAAGGCGGAAATATTTCCAGCACATCATGCAAGAATCTCGGATTCAGTTATTATGCCTCCGGACGCTGCCCGGATTATCACGCCCAGGAAGATTGCCCTTATGACAACCATTATCTCAAATGCAACGCAGCACAATGGTGCAAAGAAAACGGCTATGATACCAAAGCCGAAGATTGTACAATCCCGCAATACCCTACTGAAAAATGTCCGAACGGCCAAGAAGTTTATAAAACCTGCCAAGACGATTATGAAAAGGCCTGCCATACGGAAAACAGCAGCTATGTTTCTACCTGCAGCACGGGCTGGAAGCTGGATCCGGACAAGTTGTGCCGCTATTCGGAAGAGTACGGCCTTTGCTGCAATACTTGCGCGGGGTATGATTATACGGCATCGACCATTCCTTCCGGTTATCTCAAAGGCGAGAGCTGTACTGCCTGCGGCAATACCGTCAAATATCAAAAAACCGTCAATCCCTGCGAGGGATATTTGTCTTCCTGCGCCTGCGGCTGCGACCCGGCTGCCGGAACCTGCCAATCCGGTTCGGAAACGAAGTGCAAAGCCTGCAAAAGCTGTTGTTCCGTCGATTATATTTATACTTCGGCCAATTGTCCTTCTCCGCATCAATTAGGCGGGGAAGCCTGTGACGGAAAATATAAAAAATGCGAACTTGATGAAAGCAGCATCACCTGCGATAATTTTACAATGCCCGGCAATGCAAGCTATCTCAAACTCGTTTACTCCTGCGATGATCTGACCTCGGCCGTCAAATCCGGAAAAGCAGGCAACATCGTAATTATGAAAACCCTGACCTGCCCGACTTCCCTGACGCTCCAATCCGGGCAAAATCTGGTCGGAATCGGCTATTTTCTCAAATACACCAAAGAATCCAACGACTATGAAAATCAGCTTAATCAATGTTATACCCTAACGCTCAACAACTACCTATACACTTCCACCAATTCGCAAATTTCGGATCTGACGCTTTTGAATACGCCGCTTTATCTCAAAGGCATCACGACAATCAGAAACATGAACATGAAAGTTACAAACAGTTCAAATGCGATATATGCCTTATCAACATCTTTCAGCAACAAAATGTCCGGAATGGTCAATATCTATACGACCGGGTCGGTGGGAATATATAACGCCTCCTTTGCCATGACCGACACCAAGCTTAATATCAAGCCCAAAGGCGGAACCAACCGGGGTTTTTACAAGAGCAACATTACCATTAACGGCACTTCGGTCATTAACATGGATTTAACCGGAACCAGCGGTAATGGCGAAGCCATTACTGACGGGAGGTTAACATTAAACGACAATACTTCCCTGAACATCAAGACCAACAATAACGAAGTGGAAGCCTTTAACGGCGATGCCAGTTCCATCAGCGGAACAAATACATTTACTTATATAAATTCCCCGAATGTCATTATCCGGGCACAAGTTACACATTATAATACCAATACTTTTGTTCACCGGCCATATTTTCAGTATCAGAAAGGGAATCAGCTTATGACTGTTTCGGGAAATTACGAAGCAACTGCATCAACCTCCGGTTATTTTTCAAACGGGCATGTTCCTTCCGGTTCATGGAAACATATCGGGGAGGCCAATTTTTCATCAACCTCCGCTTTTGGGCGGCAGATGAAAATTTTTGAAACCAATTTCTTTCAATAAAGCTCCAAATTCTAAAGTTCGGGTAACAAATATTATTATGTTTTTCTTTCTCCGATGCTCCGGGGGCAGCGTTCGCGCCCTCGGAGTACTTTATATGCTTAATCGCCCCTTGGACGCGGCAGCGTCCATTATCCAATAACCGTTACCTCTCGTTTTTTCGGCAGAAAAAAACGTCAGAGGGTCTGCGAGTTTTTTATCATAAGGTGAGTAAGCAAATGTTGGCGGTTGAGGAAAGAGGGAAATTCGCAGATCCCTTGACGATTGCTGCGCAATCGAGGGACGACACTTTTGAGGAACGATTGCTAATGCGATTGAAAGATGACCGGGATAAGAAGGGGGGGGGAAGATGACGAGCGAGGGAGAGGCGGTTGCGGCGAAAACATAAGATGGCCTGTGCGGCAGTCAAGAATAACGACAGAAAAGGATTTTGCAGAAAAACGTCCCGTAACAACCTGCGTAAAAAAACTGTTGATGAATCCGCGTTTTTGCTTATGATTTTTGTGCTTTGTGTTAGTATTGCAACAAATAAACCTAAAATTTTAGTGGATAATAACATGAAGTTTACAATTGAACGGGCAAGCTTGCTCAAAACTCTCAGCCACATGCAGAGCATTGTGGAAAAAAGAAACACCATTCCGGTCCTTTCCAATGTGCGAATCGAAGCCTTGGAAAGCGAAATCAGCTTTAAGGCAACGGACATGGATACCGAGATTACCGAAATTGCCGAAGCAACCGTCAGCGAAACCGGCGCAACCACTGCGCCTGCGCATATGCTGTATGACATTGTCCGCAAACTTTCCGACGGTTCCGATGTTGAGATTACTTTCCCGGACGAAAAAGGGCAGCTGACAATTGCTTCCGGGCGTTCCAAATTTTCGCTTTCAACTATCGGGGTTGAAGATTTTCCGGTTATTTCCGGTGATGCTTTGCCAATCAGCTTTATGATGGAAAAAGAAGAGTTGAAAGACGTTATCGATCGGACTAAATTTGCCGTTTCTACCGAGGAAACCCGCTATTATCTGAACGGCGTTTATATGCATGCCAAAAAAGAAGGCGAAGCCAAGGTGCTGCGTGTTGTAGCTACGGACGGGCATCGTTTGGCGTGTGTTGAATCGCCGTTGCCTCAGGGCGCCGAGAATCTGGCCGGGGTTATTATTCCGCGCAAAACGGTTACCGAAGTTCGCAAGCTTTTGGACGACAACGGCGCCGACAACATTACGGTTTCAATGTCGGAAAACAAAGTCCGTTTTGCTTTCAACGACGTTACGCTTACTTCCAAGCTGATTGACGGAACTTATCCGGATTATGAAAGGGTTATTCCCACGGACAACGACAAGAATCTGGAGCTTGGCGTTAAGGATTTGGCATCGGCGGTTGACCGCGTTTCGGTTGTGGCCGAAAGAACCCGGGCGATTAAGATGATTACCGGTTCTTCCAAGGTTACGATTGCCACATCCAGTCCTGATTTGGGCAGCGCTTCGGAAGAAGTGGAAGCCAAGTATGAAGGCGACTCCATCGAAATCGGCTATAATTTCCGTTATCTTCTGGATATTTTAAACGAGATCAAGGGTGACAGCGTCCGCGTTTCTTTCACGGACGGGACTTCACCTTCGGTTATTCATGACACATCGGATTCCAGCGCAATTTATGTGCTAATGCCGATGCGGGTCTAGTTTTCATTAAATGAACAACACAGCATTAAAAATTCAGGAACAATCAACAGAAAAGTCAGGCGTTTTGCGCCTGACTTTAACTGATTTCAGAAACTATCCGTTTTTGAGAATCAGCGCTGCGCCCGGCCCGGTCATTATTACCGGGGAAAACGGTTCGGGCAAGACCAACATTCTGGAGGCGATTTCCTTTTTGACGCCGGGGCGCGGATTGCGCAGCGCACGGTTGGCCGACATTAAAAGGATTACTCCGGCGTTGGTAACCGACGAATATGCTCCGACGGAGATTGCCAACTTCAGCTGGGCGATTTCGGCAACGGTTCAAAAGGGCTTTGAAGAAATCGAAATCGGAACGGCGGCAGAGAAAACTGTCCGCGAAAGCGAGGACGAAAGCCGCAGTTTTGAGCGGCGAATCGTTAAGATAGACGGGAACAAGGTTTCTTCGCAAAGCGAACTGGGAAAATATGTTTCCGCCAATTGGATTACGCCGCAGATGGATCGGCTGTTTCGGGGCGGTTCGCAACCGCGGCGCAGTTTTCTGGACCGCTTGGTTTATGCCTTTGATTTGGAGCATGCCCGGCGGACGGCTAATTTTGAACACTGGTACCGGGAGTGGTGCCAGCTGTTGAAAAGCGGACATAATGACAATTCCTGGCTGAAAAGCCTGGAAGAAAACATGGCGGCGACCGGCGTGGCGATTGCGGCGGCGCGGCGCGAACAGATTGCCAAGCTCAACCGTTTTATTGAGACCGAACCGGACGATATTTTTCCGAACGTGCTTTTGGAACTGGATGGAACGATTGAGCGGCTTTTAGACAAGATGCCGGCGGTCGACGCTGAAGACTATTATCAAAACCTGCTGCAAAAACAGCGTCGCAACGTCTTGTACAACGACGGCATCGACGGCGTTAACCGGACGGATTTCAAGGTTTATTACAGAAAAAAAAGAATGCCGGCCGAACTCTGTTCCACCGGTGAACAAAAGTCTCTGCTTGTCAGCATTATTTTGGCGCAAAGCAAGTGTCAGACGCTGCATCAGGGATTTGCACCGGTGTTATTGCTGGACGAAGCTGCGGCACATCTGGACGACCAAAAACGCGAGGCGCTGCTTGAAAAAATCCTTGATTTGCGGACACAGGCCTGGATTACGGCCACGACGCCCGAACCTTTTTTGCGCTTAAAAGACGATGCCTTGTTTATGACGGTTCGCAACAACCAGGTTTTCGAAACAAACTTATCTGCCGGAGAGTGATTTTTTTCGTCCGGCATTAACTCAAAATTGACAGTTTCCGGTTATTGTTATAGTATGTTGTTAAATTTATTCAACAAGATGGGAAAAGCTTATGGAAACGCAATATTACACCCTGATTGAAAAACAGGATTTTTATGAAATCATTGAAAACAAATACGGCGAGTTAGCCATTTTTATTGATGCCCGCGACGGAACGCCGCAAAATCCGATACTGGAATTTGACGGCAAAAAAACCGCCCTGTTGAAACGGGACGGACGTTTGGCCGTCCGGCTTGACAACATTGACGCCGAAACCAAAGAGCCGTTGGCCGAGGCGGAATTTGTGATGATTGCCGAGCTGCGGGGAAAGACGGTTGAACGCGTATACGGCGTGCCGGTGGAAAATGTGGAAGAGATTGTTTTTGAGGGACGGCAGACCCGGGCTGACGAACTGGTCAAGGCCAAAACCCGCGACGAATTGTTGGCAAGTTTCGGCGCTGTACGTTCTTGGACTAACGGAAGCGAAAAATAATGACTGACAATAAAAACACTTTGGTCGGACTGGTGCTGGTTACGCACGGAAATTTGGCTTTGGAATTTATTTCGGCAATGCAGCATGTGGTCGGCAAACAGGAAAAAGTTGCGGCCGTTTGCATCGGCCCAGAAGATGACATGGAAATGCGCCGTCAGGAGATTCTTGACAAAGTCGGCGAAGTTGACAGCGGCGCCGGAGTGGTGGTTTTGACCGACATGTTCGGCGGAACGCCTTCCAATCTGGCAATTTCGATTATGGATCGGGCCAATGTGGAAATTATCGCCGGGGTTAACCTGCCGATGCTGATTAAGATTGCAACCCTGCGCAAAGAAAAAAATCTGAAAGAGACCGTTTCCGGTGCTCAAGAAGCAGGGAAGAAATACATTAATGTTGCTTCACAATTACTGGGAATGTGAGATATGAGCGAAGACAATATCTGTTCGGCCACACTTGAAATTCTGAACCGTAAGGGCCTGCATGCACGGGCAGCGGCAGCATTTGTAAAAACTGTGGAACAATTTGATGCGGAAGTTACGGTTGAACGCATCGGGCAATGTGTCAGCGGCTGTTCGATTATGGGACTGATGATGCTGGCGGCGGCCAAAGGGACGACCATTGACGTCAAGACAAGCGGCAACCAGGCTCAAGAAGCCCTGCATGCCATCAGAGAACTGGTTGGCAATAAATTCGGCGAAGAATAAACTTTTTGATGGCAATCCGCAAGGCAGAAAGAAACAAAACGATTGAGCTGTCTCCCAAGGAGCAGAAGTTTTATGCTGCCCGTTGTATCAAGCTCAAAGCCAAAGCGGCGCCGGAAGACATTTTCGACAAGACGATTTATCAGGATTCCCTGCGGGCGATTGATTTTTTTCCGGATAAATGCGTCGATCTGATGGTGGTCGACCCGCCTTATAACCTCACTAAAAATTTCGGTCGCAGCACGTTTAAGGAAACCGACCTTGACAGCTATAAAAAATGGCTAAACAAATGGCTGAAAAAAACAGTACGCGTCCTAAAAGACAAGGCTTCGGTTTATATTTGCTCCGATTGGAAAACTTCAATTGCAATTCCGGAAATCGCCGGAAAATATTTTATTTTGCAAAACCGGATTTCCTGGGAACGCGAAAAAGGGCGCGGCGCTCAAAACAACTGGAAAAACTGCCTTGAAGACATTTGGTTTTTTACGGTGAGCCGGGAATATACCTTTAATCTGGAAGCGGTTAAAATCCAAAAAGAAGTCATTGCCCCCTATCGGGACAGCAGCGGCGCTCCCAAAGACTGGTTTGAAAACGGAAATAAACGTTATCGGCTGACACATCCTTCTAACGTATGGACGGACATTTCAATTCCCTTTTGGTCAATGCCCGAAAATACGCCGCATCCGACCCAAAAACCCGAAAAACTGATCGCCAAGCTGATTTTGGCATCAAGCAATCCGGGCGACGTGGTTTTTGACCCTTTTCTCGGCTCGGGAACAACCTCAGTTACCGCCAAAAAACTGGGACGGCGGTTTGTCGGCATTGAACGAGAAAAAGAGTATGCGGCCCTGGCGGAACGACGCCTGGAACTGGCAGAAACTCATCCGGAAATTCAGGGATTTGAAAACGGCATTTTCAAATCACGCAACAGCTAAAAAAGTTTTATACACTTATAGTCAGGTTAATACATCTTGTTTCGGGCGCTTTAGAGATTAAATCCAATATGCTGCCTCTCAGGAGGCAGGCAATAATTTAATTTTTTAAGGAGTTTGACAATGAAACATAATGAAAATGAAAAGATGAGCAAGAGCGCTTCTTCTTCTGAAAGTACCAAAAAAGCTTCTGACGAAAAAGAATCTTCAAAAGGCTGCGGTTGCGGCTGCAACTAAGACGATTTGAAGAATCCCCCTTTGGAAATTTTGCCAAAGGGGGATTTTTTATTTTACTATTCGGATTATTTAGTTATATAGTATTTATAATTGATTTTACAGAAGGACAACTGATGAAAAAATTTATTTTGACTGCCGCAGCAGCCGTATTTTTTGGGATTTCGCCCTGTTGCGCCGCCGGACAGGCCGAAGCGCTGCGCCAGGTGGAAACATATCTCAACAGCATTAAAACCCTGGAGGCCGATTTTGTGCAGACTTCCAGCAACGGCGGAACGGCCGAAGGAAAAATTTATATTGCCAAGCCGAATAAAATCCGTATGGAATATGCCGACCCGACTTCGGTTTTGATTGTCGGCGACGGAAATTATATCGTCTATAACGACAAAGATCTGGATCAGGTAACGCATATTGATTACGATGATATTCCAGCCTCGCTGATTTTGGCCAATGATGTCAAGATTGACGGTAAAAAAATCAAAGCCAGCAATTTTTATCAGGATGCAGGAATTACTTCCGTTACGCTCGATTATCAGGAAAAAGGCGACATTGGGCCGATTACGCTGGTTTTTTCCAACAACCCGATGGAGCTTAAGCAATGGAAAATTGTCGACCCGCAGAATATTGAAGTCAAAGTTTCCCTTTATAACGCCATGCAAGATGTTAACCTTGACAGCAGCCTGTTCAAATTCAAAGATAAAAAAGCGAATCCGCTGAACTATAAAAAGAAGAGATAATGAACCGTTTTAAACTTGCAACCTGGAATGTGAATTCAATCCGAATCCGTCTGGAACTCTTAAAAAAACTGATTGAGCTTGAAAACCCGGATATCATTTGCCTGCAGGAGGTGAAAGCCAAAGAAGAAGATTTTCCCTTTGCTGACATCCGCGCCATGGGATATCCGGAAATTGCGCTTTATGGTATGGCCGGATATAACGGTGTGGCTATTCTTTCCAAGACACCCCTGAAAAAACCGCAGCCGATGAATTGGGTCGGCAAGGAAGACGCCCGTCACATTAAGGCTTCGGTTTTTGACGATATTGAAATCAATGACATTTATATTCCGGCCGGCGGCGATATTCCCGATCCGATTGTCAATTTGTCTTTTGCCCACAAGTTGACTTTTATGGACGACATTTCCGAATGGTATGAGCAACATAAAGCCGAGTTCAGCCGGAAAAAAATGATTTTGTGCGGCGATTTTAACGTTGCGCCGCGCGAAAATGACGTTTGGAGCCACAAACAGATGCTCAAAATCGTCTCACATACACCGATAGAAGTTGAACGGCTCAATCGTATGCTCCGTTCTTTAGATTTTGTGGACGTTTTGCGGGAGATTTATCCGGAACCGGAAAAGGTTTATTCCTGGTGGAGTTACCGCAATCCAAACTGGGCAACCAACAACAAAGGGCGGCGGCTGGACCATATTTGGGTTTCTCCTAATTTGAAAGACCGCATCCTCTCGGCCAAAATCCTTAAAGAGGCCCGCAGCTGGGAGCGCCCGTCCGATCATGTGCCGGTAATTATGGAATTAAAACTTTAGCTGATAGCCGCCGTCGGTCGTCAGAATCAGCTGAGCGGAAGCATCATCGTGTTCTACTTTCTGACGCAGGCGGTAGATATGCGTTTCAATCGTATGAGTAGTTACATCGGGGTTATACCCCCAAACCTCCTGCAACAGTTCATTTTTGCTGACAATCTTATCCGCTCCGGCCTTATACAGATATTTGAGAATGGCGATTTCCTTTTCGGTCAGCTTAATCACTTCATCATTGCGGAAATTATAAATTTCTTTTCCCAGCGGGCGCAGTTCATAATCGTTAAACTGCAAATAGCCGTCCTCGCTGTTTTCAAACAAATGAATCCCCGATTTCAGGCGATCCAGCAATTTGGAAAGCGAAAGCGGTTTGGCAATTAGTTCAACATCGGAAACGGCGGTTTCATTGCTACCCGGCAAAAGCAAAAAAACCGGCGCCGGATGTCCGGCGTATTTTTCGGCAGTTTCAACTTTTTCATCTAACAAAACCAAATCATAAAAGTTTTGGCCGTTGTCTTCATAAAAAATATTAAAGTCCGGCGCATAGAGTTTAATCTGCCCGGAAAGATCCTCGGCAAAAGACTGGTTATCTGACAAAAACAACAGATTAGGCATTTATTTTATCCTTAAAAGTTCAGACGGGCTCCGGCAACCACCGCATAACCGGTGCGATTTTCGGCAACAGCCTCCGTTGCGCCGTCAAATTTGGCGTAGGCGCCGGTCAAATATATATCCAGCCATTTATTGAGTTGGTATTCATTGGAAAGCATGACGATCCGGCTGCGGTTTTTGGTTCGTTCGGCTTTGGCGTCAAAATAGCCGAGGCTGACCTGATAAGGTCCGATTTCATAACCAACGCCGATGTCCCAGGCATAGCCTTCACGGTAATTGTCAAACAATTCCGGCGTTCTTTCCGCCGATGAGGGACGACGTTTATCATCGCCGTCGATATAAGTTTTACGCCAGCTGCCGCCAACTGTCCAACCACCGCGGCGCAGCTGCATGCCGGCGAAAAATTCTTTGTCGTTATCATGATATTCGGCATAGCTGACCGAAGCGGACAAATCGCCCCATCCCAGGTCAAGATTGTGATACAAGGATCCGACGTAACCGTCTTTTTTGGCATAATGCGCAAATTTATTAACCAGTCCGGTACGGCTGTAGCTGTCGGGAATATATGAAAAGCCAAGCAAAGTATTATAAAACTGCGGCGTAATATAACTGATTTTCGGGGCGGTGCCGTCGGTATTCGGCGAAGTACTGTTCAGGGTAGCGAAAGAAGCAACTTTTTTTGTCCGCGTCCAGTTGGGATTGGCAATAAAGTCGACAATCCGGCTGTCATTTAATCCCAACGGCCCGACCATAGGCGCTCCTTGGTGAAACTGGGCACCGACGTTTGCCGTCTGCCCCAGCATCAGCCTTCCGGCCGGCGCGTCAAAAATGCCGTAAATTTCCTCGCCCCAGCTGCCCTGGCTGTAGTTTTTGAGATTATGGTCAATTCCGCCCATAAAATCAGCATTCAGCGAGGCGCCGTAATCGTCATTATAAGTATAAATTACGGCTGTATTGAGGTGAAAATCCCCGGTTCCCTGACTATGGCGCTCATCGGCGCGGAAACGTTTTTCCAGGTCGGAATATCCATACAGGCCGGTAGCGGAGCCGCTGATTTCATAATCCCAATCCGCATGGGCGGAAAGCGGAAGCAGCAAACCGAGAAGCAGGGCAGAACAGGCTGGTTTCATAAAATTTATCCTTATTCTAAAACTAATGATTAAGTTTAGACCGTGGTATGCAGGAGTCAACAAAAATTTACCTATAAATAAGTATGGCTTTGCCCGGATTAAAGGACTGCCGCCAAAAAATCAAATTGCGGCGCGGCTAAAAACGTGTTATATTCAGAATAACCCAGGAAAGAAAAATGAAAAACGAATACGAAGAGGGCCGCAACGAACTGGCCGAGAAGAAAAAACTGCTGATTGCCGAAGTCAACAAAGGCATCAGCAGCAATATTCCGTTGCGCAAAGAACAGAAAAAATATCTGAAGAATATGCTGTTGTTTGTGATTTTGCGCACTTCCAAAAGCAAATCGGCCAATCCGCTTAATTTGCAAAAAATCGTCAACAAGGCTTTCAAAAAATTGTTTGTACGGATGATTTTCTCGCAAAGCAACGAAGAAGAACTGGAAGAAGACGAAGAATTTTACGAGCACAATTTTATTGTCAATCTGAACAACATTCAGGCGAACGGCAACAAAATGAATTTGAACAAAATCAGCAGTTGGATTTCGCCCAAAAATATTATGTCCTCGCTGCGTGACGCGGTCAGCGGGCTTTTGAGCAAACAATCTCTGGCTGCCAAAAAAGAAGCCAAGGTCAACCACCGCGAAACGCCGGAAGAAATCCTGGCTCGCAAAAGAATGTCACGCGCCATGACCGAAGAGCGGCAAAAACTGATTATGCAGGAGAAATCCCGTGATTTTGAAAACCAAATGGAAAATATGATGCGACAACGCATGTATGAGCTGGAAAGAGGCCAACGCTCACGTCATTAACCAATAACCATCACCCCTCGATTGCGCGAGCAATCGTCAGAGGGCCTTCGAATTTTCTTATAAACTTCAGCGACGGAGATGTTTGCGGATGCGGGAAAAGGGATGACTCTTTAAGGGTATCCTTGCGGGATAAAAAGTTTAGTCGTTTGTAAAAATATTTTCAATATCCATGCCGAGATAAAGCCCGTAGCCGCTCAGGGCATCGCTAATTTGCTTGGTCAGTTTAGCCCCCAGCCGGGAAGCGGTTGACCAATAGCGCGGCGGATAAGCAACCAGCTGCCAGACAAA
>ULRO01086057.1_pt1 | contig 21916 bp, 38 predicted proteins | sample 1955421 | NCBI WGS metagenome assembly ULRO01 (sample SAMEA4835682, study PRJEB28245) | human gut metagenome | biome: gut microbiome; material: fecal sample | place: Denmark | collected 2008 | reverse complement strand
AATAATGGTTGTAACATCTTCTACAATACCTTCAATTGTCTGGAATTCATGTGCAACTCCATCAATTTTTACGGCTACGATTGCACTTCCTGGCATACTTGATAGCATAACTCTTCTAAGTGCATTTCCGATTGTTGTTCCGAATCCTCTTTCAAGAGGTTCTAATTCGAATTTTCCATAATTATTATTTTCTACATAATCTGTTATTTTATAAATAGGTTTTTCAAAATTTAACACTATTCCACACTCCTTTTCTTATTATCCACGTGGACGTTTTGGTGGACGGCATCCATTATGTGGTATAGGTGTAACGTCAGTGATTGCAGTAATCTCAAGTCCAGCAGTTTGTAATGAACGAACAGCAGTTTCACGTCCAGAACCAATTCCTTTTACAAAAACTTCAACTTTTTTCATACCCATACCTGCAGCTGCTTTTCCTGCTGCTTCTGCTGCTTGACCTGCAGCAAATGGAGTTGATTTTTTACTTCCTTTAAATCCTAAAGTACCAGCTGAAGCCCAACTAATTGCATTTCCATCTTTATCACTAATTGTTACAATTGTGTTATTAAATGTAGAATGAATATAAGCCTTACCTTCAGGTACATTCTTCTTCACTTTACGTTTTCTTGGTTTATAAGCCATTTTCATAACCTCCTTTAACGTTTATTATTTCTTTTTATTTGCTACAACTTTTCCTCTACCTTTACGAGTTCTAGCATTACGGTTAGTTCTTTGACCTCTTACAGGTAAACCTTTTTTATGACGAGTACCTTGGTAAGAATTAATTTCCATTTTTGTTTTAATATTCATGTTGATTTCACGACGTAAATCTCCTTCAGTTGTGTATTTGTTTACTTCATCACGAATACGAACTAACTCTTCTTGAGTTAAGTCTTTTGCTTTTGTGTTTACATTTACGTTTGCATCATTACAAATTCTAGTAGCAAGACTTCTTCCAATACCATAGATGTAAGTTAATGCGATTTCAATTCTCTTGTTATTTGGCAAATCAATACCTTTAATACGTGCCATTAAAACACCTCCTATTTTTAACCTTGTCTTTGTTTGTGTTTAGGGTTTTCACAAATTACCATAACCCTACCTTTACGTTTGATTACACGACATTTGTCGCAAATTGGTTTTACCGATGGTCTTACCTTCATATAAATCCCTCCTATTATTTTCTATAGGTTATACGCCCGCGTGTTAAGTCATACGTTGAAACTTCTACGGTCACTCTATCACCTGGTAAAATGCGAATATAGTGCATTCGGATTTTACCAGAAACGCCGGCTATAATCGTGTGTCCGTTTTCAAGTTCTACTTTAAAATTAGCATTTGGTAAAGTTTCAACAACTTTCCCTTCTAATTCAATTACATCTTCTTTTGCCATTTTCTCACCTCTTCGTTAAAATTTCATAACCATCTTCTGTTACTAGAACAGTATGTTCAAAGTGAGCAGATGGTTTTAAATCAGCAGTTACAATTGTCCAATCATCATCTAATTCATAGATATCAGCAGTACCTCTATTTAACATTGGTTCTACTGCAATGACCATTCCTTTCTTTAGAAGTGGCCCTGTATTTGGTTTTCCATAATTTGGTACATCTGGCATTTCATGTACTTCACTTCCAACACCGTGTCCCACAAGTTCTTTTACAACTCCTAGATGATATTTATTTGCACACTTACTTACCATATATCCGATATCGCCAACTCTTGCCCCATCATGAATAGCAGATAAACCTTCAAACAAAGCTTCTTCCGTATGTTTTAGAAGTTCTTCATTTTCATGACTTACCTTTCCCACTGGATAACTCCAAGCGGAATCTCCATGATATCCTTTATAGCAAGCTCCAATATCAATGGATACGATATCTCCTTCTTTTAATTTACGATTTGATGGAATTCCATGTACTACTTCTTCATTCACTGAAATACAACAAGCATTTGGAAATCCATATAATCCTTTAAATGATGGAGTAGCTCCACATTTTCTTATATATGCTTCTGCAAGTTGATCTAGTTCCATTGTGGTGATACCCGGTTTTATATATGGTTTAATATATTTATGAGTATCACCGACAATTTTACCAGCAATTCTTAAAAGTTCAATTTCCCTATCTGATTTAATACTAATCATGAGAAACGCCTCTTTCTAGTACCTCTACAATATGATTAAATACTTCACTTGTAGATTTTGTACTATCAACATGGTATAAATTACCATGATTTTTATAGTAATCTAAAAGTGGAAGGGTATTATCTAGATATGCTTGATAACGAGCTTCGAATGTCTGTTCATTATCATCGCTACGAACAGTTAATTCTGAGCCACATTTATCACATATATTTTCTACTTTTGATTCCATACCAGCGATTAGGTCATTGTAAATTGCTCCACATTTTGGACATGATTTACGACCCAATATACGGTTTTTACAAAGTTCTTTTGGAACATCCAAATAAATCACAATTCCATGTTCAAGATGCATCTCATCAAGCATTTGTTCATAAGCTGCTGCTTGTGAAACATTGCGAGGAAATCCATCCAAGATATATCCATTTCTACAATCCTCTTGATTCAAACGATTTTGCAACAATTTTAATACAATATCGTCTGAAATCAAAGAACCAGATTCCATCAATTTCTTGATTTTGATATCTAATTCGCTATCTCCTTTTGTAGCAGCTCTAAGTAGATCTCCTGTAGAGATATGAGGCAAATGATATTTTTCTTCAATTAATTTTGATTGTGTTCCCTTTCCTGCAGCAGGAGGGGCTATGAAAATAATACTTTTCATCTTCTTCGTCTTCTTCCTCTTGAACTTGTATAATTTCTACTAATTAATTTACTTTCTACTTGTCTGTAAGTTTCAAGTGCAACCCCAACAACAATTAGAAGTCCTGTACCACCAATTGATACACTGGTAGGTAAATTAGAAAACATTCCGAATACAATTGGAAGTCCAGCAATTACAGCAAGACAGATTGCTCCAACTAACGTAATACGGTTTAATGTTTTTGAAATATATTTTACAGTATCATCACCTGGATGTACTCCTGGAATATATCCACCATTTTTTTGTAAATTTTCAGCAAGTTCTTTTGGTTTTAATTGTAAATATGTATAAAAATAAGTAAATGCGATAATTAATACAATGTATAATACAAAACCTGTTCCTGTCTGAAAAGATAACCATTTTTGTACAAATAATGTCATTGATTCATTTTTAATGAGTTGAGCAATTAATCCTGGAACAGAAATAATTGCAGATGCGAAAATGACTGGGATAACAGAAGCAGAGTTTAATTTAAATGGAATATAACTTTTATTTCCACCAATTCCTGCTCCAGATTGGTTAGCATATTGAATTGGAATACGACGTTCTGCAGATTGTTCAAAAACAACTGCAATAACAATCGCAAGATACATAACAACAAACAAGATGAATTTAGTAATTCCAAATAATGTTTGTTGTAAATCTCCTCCCGTTACAAATCCGTTATAAGCATCGACAAACATACTTGGCATAGTAGCAATAATACCGGCCATAATGATTAATGAGGTACCATTTCCTACTCCTTTCTTTGTGATCTGATCTCCAATCCAAAGTAAGAATGCAGTACCTGCTGTTAAAATCAATGCGAATTCCATGTATTGTAATGAAGTTCCATTTTGAATAAATGCAAATGAGAATAAATATCCTTGAATAAATGCAAGAATAATACCAGTTACACGTGTAATCTGATTAATCTTGTTTCTACCTACTTGACCTTGTTTTGAAAGTTCAGTAAGGTATGGAACAATATCCATCTGTAGTAACTGAATGATGATAGATGCCGTAATATATGGCATAACACCAAGTGCGAAAACAGAGAATTTCTCTAACGCACCTCCACCCATTGCATTAATTAACTCTAAAAATCCTAAATTAGATCCCAATAATTTTGAATCAACTCCAGGAACAATAATTGTTGTTCCTAGCTTAAAAATGAATAAGCAGAATAAAGTGAAGTAGATTCTTTTTCTTAAGTCCTTATTTTCAGGCTTAAATATTTGCTTCATAGTCGCAAACATACTAGATCACCTCAGCTTTTCCACCTAATTTTTCTATTTGTTCTTTTGCTGTTTTTGAAAATTTACTAGCTTTTACAACTAATTTCTTTTCTAAAACACCGTTTCCTAAAACTTTAATTCCACATAATTGTTTTTTCACAAGTCCCATTTCTTTTAAAAGTTCTGGAGTTACTTCTACACCGTCATCAAATTTATTTAAATCACTTAAATTGATAGTTGCATATTCTTTTTTGAATTTTGCATTTGTGAAACCTCTTTTTGGAAGTTTTCTATATAGTGGGAATTGTCCACCTTCGAACCATCCTGGAACTCCTCCACCACTTCTTGCGTTTTGACCTTTTTGTCCGCGTCCTGAAGTTTTTCCAAGACCACTACCAACACCACGTCCAACGCGCTTTTTCGTAGTTGTAGCTCCAACACCTGGTTTTAATTCATGTAGTTTCATTATCTAATTTCCTCTACTTTCTTTCCACGTAATGCTGCAACTTTTTCAATTGTTCTTTGTGATTTTAATGCTTCTAATGTAGCGTAAGCCATATTTACTTTTGTATTAGAACCTAGTGATTTTGAAAGAATGTTCTTGACACCAGCAAGTTCAAGTACACTACGAACTGGTCCTCCAGCTTTTACTCCTGTACCTTTACTAGCAGGCTTTAACATAACTTTACTAGCTCCTCTTCTTCCAATAGCTTCATGTGGAATTGTATCATCAACGATAGATACACGAACGATATTTTTTGTAGCAGCTTGCACAGCTTTTTTAATTGCATCTGGAACTTCGTTTGCTTTTCCAGAACCAATTCCTACTTTACCTTTTCTATCTCCAACTGCTACAACAGCTGAGAAACGGAAATGACGTCCACCCTTTGTAACTTTTGTTACACGAGTAATTGTAATAACTTCTTCATCATATAACTTTGGTTGTCTTTCTCTTCTTCTACGTTGTGGTCTTGATGAATTCTTCTTGTTATTTTTGTCAAAAGATTTTTGTTCTTTTTGAACTGGGTTTTGGTTCATATCCTTATTATCCATAACTAACCCTCCTTATATTAGAATTCTAATCCATTTTCACGTGCAGCTTCAGCTAAAGCTTTTACACGTCCATGATATAGGTATCCACCTCTATCAAATTTAACATTTTTAATTTTTGCTTTTAATGCTCTCTTAGCGATTAATTCTCCTACTTTTTTAGCAGCATCGATGTTGCTTCCGTTTTCTAATTTTAATTCTTTATCAATAGAAGAAGCACTCACAAGTGTAGCATTTGTTTCATCATCTATGATTTGCGCAAAAATATTTTTATTTGATCTAAACACATTAAGTCTTGGACATTCTTTTGTTCCAACAACTTTTTCTCTTACACGAGCGTGTCTAGCTTTTCTCATTTCATTACGAGATTCTTTCTTTATCATAGTAAACGCTCCTTTGCTAATATTTAACTATGCTGCTTTTTTACCTTCCTTACGACGTACATGTTCATCCGCATAACGGATTCCCTTTCCTTTGTAAGGTTCTGGTCTTCTAATGTCACGGACATTAGCAGCAAAATTTCCAACTAATTGTCTGTCGATTCCTCTTACAAACAATTCAGTATTGCTTGGTGATTCTAATTGAATACCAGCTGGAATTTCCATTTCTACTGGATGTGAGTATCCAGCACTAACAACTAGTGTATTTCCCTTTACTTGAAAACGGTATCCTACACCAACTGCTTCTAATTTCTTTTCGAAACCTTTTGTTACTCCAGTAATCATATTTGCAATATTTGCATTTGCTGTTCCATGGTATGCTTTAAAATTATCATTTTTTCTTTCTACTGATAATTTATCTCCATCCACTTTTACAGTAATATTTCTATTTACTTCAGTAGAAAGATTACCTTTAGGACCAGTTACACGAACAATATTACCATCTACTTCTACAGTAACTCCTTCAGGAATCGATAAAATTCTGTTTCCAATTCGACTCATATTATCTTCCTTTCTACCAAATGTATGCAAGTACTTCTCCACCAAGAGAATTTTCACGTGCGTGTTTATCTGTCATAATTCCTTTTGACGTAGAAATAATTGCGATTCCAAGACCGTTTAATACACGTGGTACATCTTGTGCCTTAGCATATACACGTAATCCTGGCTTTGAAATTCTTTTTAATCCTGTAATAACACGTTCTTTTTTATTTCCATATTTTAATGTAAGAACAATAACATCTTGTACTTTTCCTTTTTTTGTTGTGTAATCACTAATGAATCCTTCTTCTTTTAAGATTCTTGCGATTTCTAATTTCATTTTTGAAGCGGGTACTTCAACTTCTGTGTATCGCATTTGGTTTGCATTACGAATTCTTGTAAGCATATCTGCGATTGGATCTGTTACCATAATTATCCTCCCTTCTTACTACCAGCTTGATTTTTTCATTCCTGGTATTTGTCCTTTATAAGCTAGTTCTCTGAAACAAATACGGCAAATTCCATATTTCTTAAGAACTGCATGAGGTCTTCCACATCTTGAACAACGTGTATATTCACGTACTTTAAATTTCTGTGGTCGACTTGCTTTTACTTTCATACTAGTTTTAGCCATAATATTCCTCCTAATTCATTTATTAGTTCTTAAAAGGCATTCCGAAACCTTTTAATAAGTCATACGCTTCGTCGTTTGTTTTTGCTGTAGTAACGAAAACAATGTCCATACCACGTACTTTAACAACGTTATCATAATCTATTTCTGAGAAAATTAGTTGTTCAGTTAATCCTAATGTATAGTTTCCTCTTCCATCAAATGAACGATGTGAAACTCCTCTAAAGTCACGTACACGAGGTAATGTAATACTAATTAATTTATCTAAGAAGTTATACATATTTTCTCCACGTAATGTTACTTTACATCCAATAGGTTGACCTTCTCTTACTTTAAATCCTGCAATTGCTTTTTTTGCTTTTGTTACAACAGGTTTTTGTCCAGTAATTTGAGCAAGATCGGAAACTGCAGCATCTAATAACTTAGAATTTGTTGTTGCGTCTCCAACACCCATATTCACAACAATTTTATCAAGAGCTGGAACTTCCATAATACTCTTGTAATTATATTTTTCTCTTAAGCTAGGTACGATTTCCTTATTATACTTTTCTTTTAGGCGGTTCATAATTTACCCTCCTTCCAATTAGTCAAGATTTGAATTAGATTTTTTAGTACATCTAACTTTTTTTCCTTTTTTATCAGTTGTATGTCCGATTCTAGTTCTTTTCTTTGTCTTAGGGTCTAAAATCATAACATTTGAAGCATGAATTGGAGCATTCATTTCAACAATGCTTCCAGCCCCTTGTCCAGATGGTTTTACATGTTTTTTAACAACATTTACACCCTCTACAACAACACGGTTTTCACTTCTAAGTACTTTTGTGATGATTCCTTCTTTTCCCTTATCTTTTCCGGCAATAACAACTACTTTATCTCCAGACTTTAAGTTCATGTTCATCCTCCTTATTATGAGACTATAACACTTCTTTTGCAAGTGAAACAATCTTCATAAAATTTTTGTCACGTAATTCACGTGCTACTGGTCCAAATACACGAGTTCCAACTGGAGTTCCATCATCTTTAATAATAACGCATGCATTATCGTCAAATTTGATGTATGATCCATCTTCACGTCTTAAACCAGATTTACTTCTAACGATTACCGCTTTCACAACTTTTCCTTTTGCAACAGTTCCGTTTGGAGTTGCTTTTTTAACAGTTGCGACAACGATATCACCAATATTTCCCGTTTTTACTTTACTTCCCCCAAGCACACGAATAATTGATACTTCACGTGCTCCAGAGTTATCAGCTACTTTTAAACGAGTTTCTTGTTGTACCATGTTTTTATCCTCCTTTTCGAGCAGCAATTATAAAACGATTGCTTTTTCTACTACTTCGACTAAACGGAAATGTTTGTTTTTAGAGATTGGACGAGTTTCTACAATACGAACGATATCTCCAACATTTGCAACATTCTTTTCATCGTGGGCAGTATATTTTTTTGAGTATTTTGCACGTTTTTTATAAATTGGGTTTACCTTGTAAGTTTCAACTAATACTGTAATTGTTTTATCAGCTTTATTACTTACAACTTTTCCCACTAATTCATGAGTTTTCTTTTCCATAATGCCCTCCTAGTTCTTTTCTAGCTCACGTTCACGTAAAATTGTTTTCATACGTGCAACAAGCTTTCTAAGTTCTTTAATTCTTGAAGGTTTTTCAAGATTTCCAGTGGCAGCATTAAAACGTAAGTTAAATAGTTCTTCTTTACATTCGTCAATTTTCTTCATGATTTCTTCATTTGATAATTGTCTAATTTCACTATTTGTCATTACTTCTCACCACTTTCTTTTTTAACAAATTTACATCTCATTGGAAGTTTATGCATTGCAAGTCTTAAAGCTTCACGTGCAGTTGCTTCATCAACTCCTCCAACTTCGAACATAATTTTACCTTTTTTAACAACGGCTACCCATACTTCTGGGTCTCCTTTACCTTTACCTTGACGAGTTTCAAGAGGTTTTTTCGTTAATGATAAGTGTGGGAAAATATTAATCCATACTTTACCACCACGTTTCATAAAACGTGTCATAGCAACACGGGCTGCTTCAATTTGTTGTTGACTAACCCATGCACCATCAAGTGCCATTAAACCATATTCACCAAAGTGTAGTTCTGTATTTCCTTTTGCTACACCATCATATCTTAAACGGTGAGGTCTACGATATTTAGTTCTTTTTGGAATGACTGCCATTTTCATTACCTCCCTTATTTTTCTTGGAAGGAAGGATTTCTCCTTTGTAGATCCATACTTTAACACCAATTTTTCCATATGTTGTATTAGCTTCTTTAATAGCGTAATCAACATCAGCTCTTAAAGTATGAAGTGGAATCATACCTTCAGTATATCCTTCAGTACGAGCCATATCTACGCCACCTAAACGACCAGATACTGAAGTTTTAATTCCTTTTGCTCCTGCCTTCATAGTATTTCTAATTGCTTTTTTCTGTGCAATTCTAAATGATACACGATTTTCGATTTGGTGTGCAATATTTTCTGCAACCAAAGCAGCATCTAAATCAGGATTTTTTACTTCCATAATAGAAATTTGTACATCTTCATTTACTAATTTAGAAAGTTCTTTTCTGATTTTTTCAATTTCATCTCCACCGTGACCGATTACAACACCTGGTTTTGCAGTGTTGATAATAACATCGGTTTTCTTAGCGGTTCTCTCGATAAGAATACTTGAAACTGCTGCGTCTTTTAATTTCTTTTCTAAAAACTTACGAATCTTTACGTCATTTTCTAAGAATCTAGCTGTATCTTTTCTATCAGCAAACCATCTAGATTCCCAGTCTTTATTGATTCCAATTCTAAGACCAATTGGACTAACTTTTTGACCCATCAGTTTACCTCCTTTATTAGTTTCTCTCACTTACAACAATTGTAATGTGACTTGTTCTTTTCTTAATTGGATCTGCATGACCACGTGATCCACAACGCATTCTTTTTAATGGTTTTCCTTCGTTTACAAAAGCTTCTTTTACAAATAAGTTATCTTTATTTAAATTTAAATTATTTGTCGCATTTGCAACAGCGGAAGTTAAAACCTTATGAATTGCTCTAGAAGCATCACGATTCATATTTGATAAAATCTGATCAGCTTCTACAACACTTTTTCCACGAATTAAATCTATAACTAAACGAGCTTTACGAGGTGTAAGTCTTACACCATAAGCAAGTGCTTTCGCTTCCATTTTAGTCCTCCTTCCAGTTACTTATTATTTCTTGTCAGCACCATGTCCACCGAATTTACGAGTAAGTGCGAATTCTCCTAATTTATGTCCTACCATATCTTCAGTTACATAAACAGGAATATGTTCTTTTCCATTGTGAACTCCAAATGTAAGTCCTACAAATTCTGGATAAATCGTTGAACGGCGTGACCAAGTCTTAATGACTTCTTTTTTACCACTCTTGTTGACTTCTTCTACTTTTTTCATTAAAGATGCATCAACAAATGGTCCTTTTTTCAAACTTCTAGCCATTATATCTCAATCCTTTCTCTTATTTTTTACGACGGCGAACAATTAGCTTGTTTGAAGCTTTTTTCGTTCCACGAGTTTTTAAACCAAGTGCAGGTTTACCCCAAGGAGTAACTGGTGCTTTTCTACCAATAGGAGCACGTCCTTCTCCTCCACCATGTGGGTGATCATTAGGGTTCATAACAGAACCACGAACTGTTGGACGAATTCCCATATGTCTCTTACGTCCAGCTTTTCCTAAGCTTACTAATTCATGATCTTCGTTTCCTACTTCTCCAACAGTAGCACGACAAGTATTTAATACTTTACGAACTTCTCCACTAGATAAACGAATTAATGTATATTTTCCTTCACGTCCTAAAATTTGAGCACTGTTTCCAGCAGAACGAGCAATTTGACCACCTTTTCCAGGTTTTAACTCAATATTATGAACTAATGTTCCTTCTGGAATATTTCCAATTGGAAGTGTGTTACCAACTTTAATATCAGCATTTTCACCACTTTCAATCTTCATTCCAACTTTTAATCCTTTTGGAGCAAGAATATATCTCTTTTCTCCATCTACATATTTAATCAAAGCAATATTAGATGATCTGTTTGGATCGTATTCAATAGAAGCAACTGTTCCTTCTACATTATCTTTGTCTCTTTTAAAATCAATGATACGGTATTTTCTTTTTGCTCCTCCACCACGATGTCTTACTGTGATGCGACCAGAGTTATTACGACCACCATTTTTCTTAAGAGTTACAAGTAATGATTTTTCAGGAGTTGTTGTAGTGATTTCATCATTTGTTAATGTTGATTTACCACGTTGACCATTTGTCATTGCTTTGTATGTCTTAATTGCCATAATTTCCCTCCTTTAGATTAGTTTAGTTCGATTGAACTTCCTTCTTGTAATTTCACAATTGCTTTTTTTACTCTTCTTGTTTTACCAACGTAACGTCCCATACGTTTTTTTCTAGGTTTTACGTTGATTGTATTTACGCTTTCAACTTTTACATTAAAAATTGCTTCGATTGCTTGTTTAATTTGTGTTTTGTTTGCACGAGGGTCTACACGGAATGTGTATTTATTCTCATTTTGTGCAAGATAAGCACTTTTTTCTGTAACAACTGGTGCTTTAATAATATCTCTATAGTTACTCATTAACCAAGCACCTCCTCTAATTTTTTAACAGCATTTTCTGTAATTACCATGCGATTTACACTAACAACATCTAATGTATTTACTTCATCAGTTTCAAGTAATAATACATTATCTAAATTACGAGTTGCTAAAATAACTTCATCTGTTAATTCATCAACAACAATCATTGTTTTTTCGTTGTTTACTTTTAAGTTTGTTAATGCTTCTTTTGCTGTTTTTGTTTTTCCATCAGCAAGGTTGAAATTATCAACGATTACTAATTCATTATCTTTATATTTGTAAGATAAAGCTGATTTTAAAGCTAATCTTCTTTCCTTACGATTCATTTTTAATTTGTAATTCTTTTGTGGTGTTGGACCAAATACAACTCCACCACCAACCCAATGTGGTGCACGAATACTTCCTTGACGAGCATTACCAGTTCCTTTTTGTCTCCAAGGTTTTCTTCCTCCACCGCTTACTTCACTACGTGTTTTCGTACTTGCAGTACTTTGTCTTTGGGCATTTCTTGTTAAACGAATTGCATCGTATAAAACTGTATCGTTTGGAGTAATTCCAAATACATTTTCATTTAATGTAATATCGCTTACTTTTTCACCCTTTATATTTAATACAGGTAATTTTTTCATACTCTATTTGCCTCCCTACTAATTTTCTTCTGTAACAGTTTCTTCTGTTACTTCTTCAGTAGTTTCTTCCACTGGTGTTTCTAGAGGTTTTTCTTCGTATGAAACAAGTTCATCCATCTCTACTTTTTTACCTGGATTTTTTACAGAAGTCTTAATTGTAACAAGTGATTTCTTAGCTCCTGGTACATTTCCACTTACTAAGATAACATTGTTTTCAGTATCAACTGCAACAATTGTTAAATTTTGAATTGTAACAGTTTCAACTCCCATATGTCCTGGCAAGTTTTTACCTTTAAAAACACGCATTGGTCTCATAGTTCCCATTGAACCTGGTCTTCTATGATAATGAGATCCATGTCCCATAGGTCCACGATTTTGTCCATGACGTTTAATAACGCCTTGGAATCCGTGACCTTTTGTTACTCCAGTAACATCTACTACTTCTCCTGGTTCAAAAATATCAACTTTAATTTCTTGACCTAAAGAATAGTTATTTACATCTACACCACGAATCTCTTTAAAGAAGCGCTTAGGTGTAGTGTTTGCTTTATTGGTATGACCAATAGAAGCTTTTGTCGCTAGTTTTTCTCTTTTTGTTTCAAAACCTAGTTGAATTGCTTCATAACCGTCGTTTTCTTTTGTCTTAATTTGTGTTACCACATTTGGTTCAACAGAAATAACAGTTACAGGAATCAATTTTCCAGATTTTGTAAATACTTGAGTCATTCCAATCTTACGACCTAAGATTCCTTTCATTTCCATATTTCTTTCCTCCTATTATAATTTGATTTTAATATCTACACCACTTGGGATATCTAAATGAGTTAGTGCCTCAATCGTCTCCTTACTTGGGTTTACGATATCAATAAGTCTTTTGTGTGTTCTTCTTTCAAATTGCTCACGTGAATCTTTATATTTGTGAACAGCTCTTAAGATAGTGATTTTTTCAATTTCAGTTGGTAGTGGAATTGGTCCACATACTTCTCCACCTGTTCTTTTTACTGTTTCCACAATTTTCGCACAAGCGTTATCTAAACTCTTGTGTTCGTAAGCTTTTAATTTGATACGAACTTTCGTTTTAGACATATTGTATCCTCCTTTCGCCTATATCCAGTATAGACTTGCTCCGTTAGGAAAACCTGATAACCGGTTATTTTTATTTACAACTTAACCTGGTGTATCAGCAACCTCCCACATCAACGCATGCCACACATTCAAAATTATACATGATAATTATATGAAAATCAAGAGAAAATTTTCATTTTTTTACAAAATTTTGACATATTGTGAATTTTTCACAACCTAAAAAAAACATTGAACTGTCAAATCAAATAATTGTCATTTTCATTCCGGAAAAAATATGTTATAATGGAGAAAATATGGGGTGAAAATATGAGTGAGAAAAATAAAGAAATAGCAAAGAAAAAAACGGATGCGAAAAAAAATACAAAAAGCGTTAAAAAAGCGGATAAAAAAAAGAAAGTTGCGACAACTAAAAAAGAGGTAAAACCCACAAAAAAAGTTGTAAAAATGGCAGATAAGAAAAAAAATACAAAAAGAAAAACTGATACTAAAAAAGCAACCACAAAGAAAAAAAGTATATTTAGAAAAAAACGTGAAGCAAAATTAGTAATTCCGCAATTAGAACCATCTAAAGAAGTAGATTTTGATAAATACGAAGATTATATCGGTATCAAAACACCTGATTGGCAAGAAAAGAAAGTTCAATTATTACAAGAACACGAATTACGTTTACAAGGAAAAGAAATCAGTGAAGAAATTGAAGATTCTAAAAGAGATTCAAATCTTGCTTTGATTTTACTGGTTGCAATTGCCATTATTATATTATCATTTACTTTTGTAACCAACTTATATCGCAAAGAATTACAACGTCAAAAGAAAGAAACACAAGCATTGAATGAATTACAAGATACTACAAATGACGATGAAGAAATAGAAGAAGAGATTAAAACGCAGACAATGACGTGTACCACAACACCAACACAAATCGAAAATTATCAAAGTTCTGTTTTATCTATTTCTACATTCGAAAACAATAACTTAGTTACTTACGAATACATTGTGACTAAAAAATATGCAGATCAAGGAAGTTATGACAGTGCAAAATTAGCAAGTCAAAATCAAAATGATATTATCTTTGATAACAATCAATTAACAATCAAAACATACTTTGGAAATGGACATATAGAAAGTGTTCCTCAAGAAACAACTTATCTTGGTAAAACAGTTCAAGAGGTAAAAGCCCAAGAAGAAGCTGCTGGAGCAATTTGTACATTAAGTGAATAAAGACTACATATTAATGTAGTTTTTTTATGCAAAAAAAATAACAACATAATAGTTGTTATTTAACAAATGGAATTAATGCCATAAAACGAGCTTTTTTAATTTCATTTGCAATATGTCTTTGATGTAATTTACAATTTCCATTCATTCTTGTAGATGTAATTGCACCATTTGGTTTAATATATTTCTTAATTACGTCTACATCTTTATAATTTACATCTTTACCAGCACACATTTGGCAAATTTTCTTTCTTTTTCTAAATCCTTCAGCCATGATTACGCATCCTTTCTTTAGTCTAGGAAATCATCACTAATAGATACACTATCACCAAAATCAGCAAATGGATCATCTTCTACATTTACATCATTTGTATAACTTCCTGTTTGATTATTTGATGGTTGTTGATAATCATATGGACTTGCTTCATTAGCACGATTACTACGTTGTCCTTTACTCTCTAAAAATTGTACAGAATCAGCAACTACTTCCATAGAATATCTCTTATTTCCATCTTTATCTTCGTAATTATTAGTTTGAAGTCTACCTTCAACAGAAACTAAACTTCCCTTATCTAAATAATTACATACATTTTCAGCTTGTTTTCTCCATACTACGACATTGATAAAATCAGTTTCCCTTTCACCATCACGATTACTAAATGTACGATTTACCGCAACAGAGAAGCGTGTAAATGGTAAGTTAGAAGCTGTATAACGTAGTTCTGGTTTCGCTGTTAATCTTCCGATTAATAATACTCGATTCATAAAACGTATCTCCTTTATTTTTCAATTTTTGTGATTAAATGACGAATTACATCATTGCTAATTAAAGCTAAACGATCAAATTCTTTGATTGCTGCATCATCATTTGCACTTAAAGTTAATACGTAATAGTATCCACTTTTACATTTTTTGATTTCGTAAGCTAATTCTCTTTGCCCCATATCTGTTTCACCAGTAATTGTAGCTCCATGATTTGTTAAAACATTTTTGAAGTTTTCAATCACTTTTTTTGTGTCTTCTTCAGATAATGTAGGTCTTACGATAAACATGATTTCGTATTCTCTCATTTTTACACCTCCTTGTGGTCTAAGTGGCTTTTGATAACTCAAAAGCAAGGAGTAAATTCATACTCGCTTAAGATTATAACAAATAATATGTAAATTGTAAACAAATTTTTCCTACATTCCTATTATAAGCATAAAAATAATTGACATTTTTAAGTATATGTTTAGTTTTTTTGCTAAAAAATAAAAAATTATTATAGAATTTTCTATAATAATTATACATTAAAACGAAATAAACAAATATCCCCATCTTGCATAACATAGTCTTTTCCTTCAAGACGAAGTTTACCCGCTTCTCTAACTGCTTTTTCTGATTTCAATTCAGCAAAATCCTCATAACTCATAACTTCTGCTTTAATAAAACCTTTTTCGAAATCAGTATGAATAATACCAGCGCATTCAGGTGCCTTCATTCCTTTTTTAAAAGTCCATGCACGAACTTCATCTGTTCCCTCTGTAAAATAAGTCGCAAGTCCTAATAGAGAATATGTTGCACGTATTAGTTGATCAAGTCCACTTTCTTGTAACCCTAGATCTTGTAGGAACAAGTTTTTATCTTCCTCTTCTAGTTCACTTAACTCTTCTTCTATCTTTGCACATACAACAATTACTTCTGCCTTTTCTTTTTTTGCATATTCTTTTACTTGTTTCACATATTCATTTTCTTCTAATATTTCCATTTCCTTGACATTAGAAACGTATATGATTGGTTTCATGGTTAATAAATTAAATGACTTTAATAATTTTAACTCATCTTCTGTATATTCTAACGCACGAGCTGGAATATTTTTTTCTAAGCTTTCTTTTATTTTTTTCATTAGATTCACTTCTAATAAAGTTGCTTTATCTTTCGTCATTTCTGCTTTTTTACCAAGGCGACCAAGTCTTGCATCAATCACTTCTAAGTCTGCTAAAATTAATTCTACATGAATGATTTCAATATCACGTATAGGATCGATTTTTCCCTCGACATGGGTAATATTCCCATCTTCAAAACATCTTACTACTTCTACAATTGCATCGACTTCACGAATGTGACTTAAAAATTTATTCCCAAGCCCTTCCCCTGTCGAAGCACCTTTTACAAGACCAGCAATGTCAGTAAATTCAAAAGTAGTTGGAATCGTTCTTGCTGGATGTACTAAATCTGTTAAAACATCTAAACGATGATCAGGAACTGTTACCACTCCGACATTTGGCTCTATTGTAGCAAATGGATAGTTGGCTGCTAGAATATGTTTTTTTGTAATTGCGTTAAATAAAGTAGACTTTCCAACGTTTGGAAGGCCCACAATTCCGGCTGTTAAACTCATATTGATTCCCCCTTATAATGTTGGCATTGTATTCATTCCCAGTGGTAATCCCACCAAATACCAACCTATTATAATCAATATCCATACAATTGTAAACAATAAAATGGATGGAAATAAAATCTTTAACGTTCCAAATAATGTAATTTCTTCTTTTCTTTCCGCATTATATTTCTGTAAGAAACCTACCATAATAATGAAATAAACGAAGAAAAGAGAAATACTCTTACCAATTCCATCAGCTGCTTTAAATAAGAACTGAGTGAAGTCTGGAGTGATGTTTGCACGCATAAATAATGGAATTACAATTGGAGATAATAATGTCCATTTTTCGATATTTCCAGGAATTAAAATACTAGCAATAACAATAATCACAAATACAGCCAAAATTAATGGCATTCCAGAAATTTGTAATGTACTAATAAAATCAACCAATCTTGTTGTGATAACACTACCTAAATTGGTCCAATTTAAGATGGCTAACATATTAGAAACAAAGAATAATAAAACGAATAAGTAACCTACATTCTTAAATTCCTTTGATAACCCTAATCCACAATCTTCTGTAGATTTTAAATTACCAGATATAATTCCATATATAAATGAACATAAGACTAAGATAATTGTAATAAATAAGATAATACCTGTATGAAATGGAGCATTCGAACTAAATAATTGTGCGATATATTCTGTTTCATTATGATCTAACAAAGCCCCTGAACCAGGTAATCCTGGGATAATCATATAGCCAATCACTAAGGCTATTAAAATAAATAAAACACCACTAATACGAGCTGCAACTTTTGAATCATTATATACTACTTCATCATCAATATGACATTTCTTAGGTAGTTTTGGAGCTAAAAATTTAGTAATAATAATCGTACCAAGAAAAGCTAAAACCAAAGTTGATACCGGTCCAATAATACTTGTTGATAATAAATGAAAAACATAGTTTTCATCAACTGTAGCATTCGCAGCCACTTGTGTTAGCATTCCTAAAGTATAATCATCATAAGTAAAGATAACATTTGTTCCATAGCCAATACTTGTTCCTAAAAAAGCTGTCATAATTCCTAACATCGGATTCTTACCGGCATATTGATACATGACACCTGCTAGTGGAATTAATAACATAAAACTATATTCACCAATAATATTAGAAATAATCGATACCAAAAGTAATACAAAAGTTAAAACACTTAAACGAAGTTTCTTTAATGGTGAGAATAATTTTTGAAATAGACCACTCGCTGAGCCAATACTAATACCAATTAAAGATAATACTAAATAAGCAAGCGGTTCAAATGTAGTAAATGAGTTTACAATACTACCAAATAAGAAATGAATACCATCTAGTGAAAAGATATTTTTAACAGTTGTTAAAGATGATTCCAAACTATCGTTTACTATTGTACTTTTATGCCCTTCAATTCCTAAAACAGAGAATAGAAGACTTACAATCATAATGATAAAAGTCAAAATAACAATTGTAAAAATTGGATTCAAACTTTTTTGTTTTTTTCTCTTATTTAATTTCATATAGCCTCCTATCATTGCAATACTTTCTTCAATTTTCGGTTAAATTCAATACGAGGCATCATAATTGTTCTTCCACATTTACGACATTTGATTTTAATATCTGCTCCTACTCGTATAATCTCCCACTCATTTGTTCCGCAAGGATGCTCCTTTTTCATTGTTACAATACTTCCTAATTTATATTCTTTTTCCATTATGTACCACCACCTGTGGATATCCCATTTGAATTTTATTTTGATCTAATACTTGTTTTACCTGTTTTCTAATCTCTCTTTGTACACCAAAATGTTCTGTTGGAACAGTGTCCACTGTAATACGATATACAAGCCCTTTATCGTTATATTCATTAATACCAAGTAAAGTAACTGTCCCCCTAATTTTATCTAATGTATCAGTTAACTTTACACACAAATCTTTTAATACTTGTTCTGCTTTTTCATAATCTTCTTCATATGGAATCGGTATATCAACAATCGCAAGAGTATTTGATAAATTATAATTAATTACTTCAGTAACAGTACGATTAGAAATAATCTTAACTTCTCCTGTATAAGCACGAATTTGCGTTGTTTTTAAACCAATATTGATAACTTCTCCCTCAAAATCACCAACTTCAATCCAATCACCCATACGATATAAGTTGTCTGTAATTATGAAAAATCCAGATACAAAATCTTTCAATGTATCTTGTAAAGCGAGTCCTAAAACAACTCCAACAGCACCTAAAGAAGCAATAATGGAAGCAGTTGGAATTCCATAAATACCTAAAATAATAATGACATCAATTAAAATAATTACATATTTAATAATATTTGTAATCAATGAGACAACTGTAACCGTTCTCTTTTCTTCTTTGGTTTTTAATTTTTTCTTATCAATGTGAAAGAAACGATGAACAAAATTCTTGATAATTCCATTTAATAAGATAGAAATACAAACAACTAAAATTGGGCCGACAATTTCTTTTACCATTACCTTTTCTGAGATTGCATTTAATACATTTAAAATACCTTCCATAGATTATGACTCCTTTACTTGAATAATTTCTAAAATTCGATTTAAATCTGCAACATTCGTAAAATGAATTTCGATCTTTTTATCACGTATACGAACTTTTGTGTCTAATTTATCACGTAATAAATCTTCTGCATATTTATAATCTGACTTCTTTGGAGTCTCACGACGGTGTATTTTTACTTTTTTCTCAAAAGTTCCTTCTTGAATTTTTTCTTCTACAGCACGTACAGGTAATTTCTTTTCTGTAATTTCATGAGCCATCTCTAATATTTGAGACTCATCTTCTAATTTACTTAACGCTCTAGCATGTCCCATCGATAATTTTTCATCATTTACTAAATTTTGAACTTCGTTTGGCAAACGTAAAAGTCCTAACATATTTGTCAAATGACTTCTGCTTTTTCCTACTTTTTTTGATAATTCATCTTGTGTTAGATGAAGATGATCAATCATACTCTGGTATGCTTTTGCTTCTTCAATTGGACTTAAATTTTCACGCTGTAAATTTTCTAAGAGCGCAATTTCCATCATTTGACTATCAGTAAATGTTCTAATAATAGCTGGAATCTTAGTCAATCCTGCCATTTTACTAGCACGATAACGACGTTCACCAGCAATAATATCATACCCTTTAATACTTTTCTTTACAATAATTGGTTGAAATACACCATGTTCTTTAATAGAAGATGCAAGTTCTTGTAAATGTTCTTCATTAAATACAGTACGAGGTTGATATGGATTTGGTCTTAATTCATCAATATCAAGTTCTACAATTTCTTCTTTGGGCGTTGTCTCATAAATCTGTTTTTCTAGTTCATTCACATCAATTGCTTCAGAATTAAACAATTGTTCTAAACCCTTTCCTAGCGCTCTTTTTCTAGTTTCCATTTCTTTCAATCACTTCCTTTGCAAGATTTAAATAAGCTTCTGTACCTCTACTTTGTGGATCATATACTAAAATCGGTTCTCCATGACTTGGTGCTTCTGATAAACGAACTAATCTCGGAATGATTGTATCATAAACACGTTCTTTAAAATAACTTTTAATATCTTCAACAACTTCTAATCCTAAATTGGTTCTAGAGTCTAACATTGTCAGTAATACCCCTTCAATCGTTAAGTTTGGATTTAAATTCTTTTGTGCTAACATAATTGTATTTAATAATTGCATAATTCCTTCCAACGCAAAAAATTCACATTGAACTGGAATAATTACACTATCAGATGCAGTTAAAGCATTCGTTGTCAAAATACCTAAAGAAGGCGGACAATCAATAATAATAAAATCAAATACATCTCTAATTTCATCAATATGTTTTTTTAACTGTGCTCCTTTTACAAAAGTCGGATCCATTTTACTCTTATCAATCAGTTCGATATCAGCACCTGCTAAATTGATGGTAGCTGGGATTACATACAAATTTTTAAACTTTGTTTTTACGATAACCTCATCTAATGTTGCCTCATCAATTATCAAATCATAAATGCTTTTATTAATATCTGCTTTATTAATACCCACTCCTGTTGTTGTGTTTCCCTGGGGGTCTAAATCAATTAATAATACTTTCTTTTTTAATACTCCAAGGGATGCAGCTAAATTAATACTTGAAGTTGTTTTTCCAACTCCGCCTTTTTGATTTACAAGCGAAATTACCTTTCCCATAATACCACCATTTTCTAATCATATCTAACTTATATTGTATCAAAGTTTCTAATCATTGTCCATGTTTCAAATAAAAAAGCAAGAACTTATCTTGCAATTTTATATTCTACTTTTTTAGCACTCCTTAAATCTTCTGTTACATCTGAAATAATTTGTTTATTATCACCCGGTTCAATACTATCTCCAATATAACCAAGCGTTTCAATTAACAACTTATTATCTTTGTCATACAGGTTTATTCCAATATTAGTAAGAGTAATTGTCTGGTCTGTTGTATTTTCTACATTGGCAACAATTTTACTAATACCATCCTTATATGTAATACTAAAACCAGAAATTTTTAATCCCTCTACTGTTTGATCATCTAATGTTGTTACCTTAGACTCTACTGTTTTATTTTTTTCTTTTGCCGCTTCTTTCTTGTCACAACCACAACCTGTTACAACAAATAAAAGTGCCAATAGACAAACAAATAATTTTGAAAATTTTTCAACGCTTTTCCTCATGATAGAAACCCTCTTTCTATTATATGTACATTATATCTCATTTGTCTTCTAATAGTCAATAATTGTTTCTATATTTAAAAAGAAAAGAGGATTTATTCATCCTCTTTATCATCTTCTTGTAATAACTTAACTAATGTTTCTTTATCCATATCTTTACTTGCTTCAATATTTCTTTCTTGACATAGCTCATAAAGAAGTTCTTTACTTAAATCTTGATAAGAAAGTTCTTCAAAGTCAGAAGTCATTGTATCATCATGATTTGGATTTTCATCACCATGATTTTCTTCTTTTTCTTCTTCTGGCATTTTTCCATGTTCTACTAAATAATCAATTTGTTCTTTTGTAAGCGTTTCATTTTCCAGTAGAGCATTAGCAATTAAATCAAGTAATTTACGATTTTCTTTAATGACTTTTTTAGCTTTTTCATAACATTCATTAATAATTTTACGTTGTTCTTGATCGATTTCAAATGCTACTTGGCCTGAAAAATTACGACTCTTGTTATAATCTCTACCTAAGAAGACACTACTTTCTTGATGTTCAAATTGAACTGGTCCTAAATCACTCATACC
>ULRO01086916.1_pt1 | contig 22634 bp, 20 predicted proteins | sample 1955421 | NCBI WGS metagenome assembly ULRO01 (sample SAMEA4835682, study PRJEB28245) | human gut metagenome | biome: gut microbiome; material: fecal sample | place: Denmark | collected 2008 | reverse complement strand
ATGATGATCGTGTTCTAAATAATTTTTAAATTTTTCTTTCGTAAGACATACTCCCCTTTTTTACTTCTCTTTTAATAATTCTATGATAATACTTGGAAGAATGGTATTTCTAACTTGATGTCTATCTGTTTCTTCTTTTTGACTTCTTCCACTATATAATGACTTTTTAGTAATTGTATTATCAGAAATAATAAATAGTGCTGCCGTTGGAATCTTCATTAATTGGCTGGCTTTGAATACAGCTGCCGTTTCCATTTCTATCGTTTTAGCGCCCGTTTCTAAAATTTTTGGAATTGCATAAAACTGAGCGAAAATGGTATCCACCGAATAATTAGGCAAAACCGTACTTTTACCATATACTTTTGCACAGCATTTAATCACTTCATCGACAAAATTTCCATATGGATATTCTTTCTTTAAAAACTCATCTTCTAAATTAGGATTCATATATCTAGATGCACCATCACCACAAATAGAATAATCTGGAATAACAATATCTCCAATTTCAAGTTCTTCACTTAAAGCACCTGCAGAACCAATAAATAAAATCTTTTGACAATTTGTTAATCCTAGAGGAAGAACTGCCTCCAAAACCGCAGAAGCTCCTATCATTCGTAATTCTAAAAAAGAAAATTCAATATTTTCACCAGTTACTCGATATAACTTATCTGTAATTTGTTCTACTTTTAAATTGTGATTCTCAAATATTGTGTGCTGCCACCAAGGTGCAATTACAACACAAGGAGAAATATGCTCATATCCTAATTTTTTGACAATATCTTCTCTACTTGTTCCATATTTTGCATGCGCTAAAATCAAATCATCATATTTCATACAACACCCCTATCTATATAGTAGTATCATATTATAAATAATGAAAACTTGTCAAGCAAAAAAAAGCGAGTATTTCTCGCTTTTTTACTAGTAAAAAGTACAACGAACAAGGAGACATTACCTAAATAGTACGTACTAGTTCCACTGAAACTAATTTCGGTACTGTAATGTAATCTACCTAAAGATATATATGGTAATAATATATATCCCTTAATTACTATGTTCATCTATCTCTGTTTTATGATTAGAAATCTTTACCACTCTTTCATAGGTTTCAACATTAATAGCAATTCCTATTACAAAAATATAAGCAATAATATAAATCCAAATCATCATTATAATTAAGTTAGATAAACTTCCGTAAAAAATATCATAATTTGCAAAATGACTAACATAATAAGAATAGATAGCTGTTACTAAGATCCATCCTAAAGATGTAAAAACAGCGCCTCTTGTCATATAACGGCTTTTTATATTTTTATCAGGAGCGAGTGTATAAATCAATTTGATAATGAAATACACAAGAATAAAAGCAACTGGCCATTTACATAAGATAAAGATTTGATAAATGGTATCTCCTAAATCTCCTAAAACACCAAAATTTTGAATCATTTGTAAAATCGTATTACCAAATGCCAAAATAACTAATGTAAAGAGAAATAAACCTACTAATAATATGGTTAAAAAAATAGCTTTAATACGTGTACTAATATAATCTTCATGATCTATTTTATAAAGTGTATCTGTCGCATCAATAATCGCATGACAACCATTACTTGCTAAAATAAAACCAATAATCATGAAAAAAATAACATTCATATCAACACCTTTACCAGAAATAAATGGTAAAATCATACTAGAAATTTCTTTTGGCAATGTATTGGTCATTGCACTTACAAATTCTGCAATAGAAACATGAAAAAAAGAGGCAATGACTCCAACTAAAGTAATGATTGGAACCAAAGATAGTACTAAGAAAAATGCGATATGCCCAGGCAAAACTCGCATTTCTTCTTTTCCTATTAACTCAAATAATCGACCAATCAATCTCTTTAATTGTTTCATATTATCCCTCTTATATTATGCATTATTTTCTTCTTTATTATTTTTCATATCTTGTGTTGCTTCATTAATTGCATCATCAATTGTCTTAATTGCATCTGTAATCATACTATAGCCAATCGCTGCACCAAAACCATGAGAAATATCTTTAAACTCTCTCGTTAATTTACGAATATAAGAAACAACTTGTTTTTCTTCATATCCAACTAAATAAATTAAGAACTCATTTCCATTCGTACGCATAATTTCACTATTTTCAATTTGCGTAGTAATTAATTTATTGGCAGCTTCTTTAATTAAATTATCTCCCTCGGTATGACCATAATTATCATTTACATATGCAACATTATTTAAATCAACTACAACAATCGCTTGTGGATAAATTCCTGATTCATCCCATGTTTTCATATGATCATTTAAATAAGTACGGTTCTTCAATGACGTTAACATATCAATGTATTGTAATTTGTCATTCTTACCAATTACAATCTTTTGTTTTTCACGTGATTTAATCTTTTTGTAGATGAAGTAACCAATTGCAATAGCACTAAATCCCCCTACTAAAATAATTAAATTACGAATAAAATATGATTGTTTATGTAAAAATAACTGTTCATAACTTTGATTCATAATTTTATTTTCTTCTATGAACGATAAATAAAAATCTAAATAATCTTCAAATACACGATTATCTTTAATATCACGAACCACAAAGCGATAATTATCATTTAAATCAAATAAATAATCAATCTTATAATCTTTTAACTTACTCTTTTCATAATATTTATATGTATTATAATCAAGTGCGAAATATGGATTCTGACCAACGTGTTCTAATAAATCTTCAACATTATTATAACCTTTCGTACGGATTTTATACTTTTTAAGCATTGTCTCAATCTTTGTTCCTGATACAACTGCCACTTCTTGATCTTCTAAAGCATATAAGTTCTGTATTACTACATTATCTTCTAATAAAGATGAAATAACAATTTCTTCATGATATGGAGACACCGTTCTTTCTACATCCATTTTATAGTTTGTACGTGGTGTAAACTCCAAGAAGAAATCAACATCATTGGCATTAAAGGCATTTACTAAATCCGTATAATTATCATATTCTTTAAAACTAATTTCGATATCACTTAAATCAGAAAACTCTTTGATTAAATTACTGTTCATTCCTAGCAACTTACCACTCATAATGGTATCGAATGGAATATTTTCTACAAATCCATAAGTATAACGTTTTCCTTGGAATTTTGCACGGTCATTCTCTGAATAATCAGTATATGAGAAAAAAGCATTATTAAAATTTTCATGATAAGAATCATCAAAAGATTCTTTTATCCATTTTTTACTATATTTTTCTAATATATTATTAAGACGTTGATTATCACCTAAAGTTAATACGTAATGAATCTTATAACTAGCTATATTATAAGCAATATTTAATTTTTTTGACTCTAAAATTTCTTTTAAGTAATGAAGCTTTGGAAGAATAATTCCATTTACTGTATTATCATCTTTTTCTAAAGCAGAAATCATCTCTTCGGCATCATCAAATGGCTGTAATTTAATATCACTAGCACCATCTAAATATTTTGTAGCACTTGCTACATCACTTTTTAATACACCAAATGTTTTACCGTTTAGTTCTTTCAAATCATTATATTTTTCTTTATCAATCGTCAAAATTGCATAATTATCTTCATAAAATACAATATCATTTTTTCCTGGTTTTTCCACTGTACGGAATTGATAAGTTGCTGTCGACTTTTCTCCTCTTTCATAAGGAAGCTCATTAAATTCTAATTCTGTATCTTCTTCTAAATCAGAAAGGAAATCAAAAAAGACACCTTTCCCTTCATGTGTAAACACTAATACATCATTCATAACACCCATATCAAACACTTGATTTTTATTATTTTCAATCCATTGTTTTTCTGCAAGTGTTAACGTTGTCTTTGCATTTTCATTATAGAAATAGTAGAAAACTACTCCTCCAACTACCAAACAAAGAAGAATCACAACACTCCACAATATGATTTTTTTGTTTTTCATATGATCACCTTACTCATTATTGGTCCAAGCAAAAGCATCACTTGATTTATGCTTATAACCAATATAATTAATTGCATAGTCACTAGAACTAATAAAGATTTGTAAATCGTAATATTTCTTTTGTTCACTTGTAAACGTATCTAATAAAACGTTTGCTAATTCCTTTACTTTTGTCTTATCAGCATCTTTAGACACTTCTACTTCTACATTGACTAAACGTCCTTGTAGACGGTAGTCTACATTTTCTACATAATCATTTTCTTTTATCTTATCTTCTAAATCAGTTACTTGACTCTTTTCAATTGGCACATCTTCAATTCCATCTAAACGATCTCCATATAAACTTTTAGAAAAGTCCGGGAATACCCAACCTTTCAATAAGAAAAATAAAATAATAACAAGTAATACTACTCCAATAATGATAGAAACTTTCTTATTTTTTTTCACTAACTTTACAAAATCCTTCAAATTTCTTCACCTCAATATCATTTTCATTACTGGACTTATTATACTATAATTTTATGCATTTTACAAATATCTATTTATTAGTACTTATTTTTTATTTTATATAGGATAACATACTATAAATTAACACAAAAAGAAATCTGTTTTATTTGACATGAATTATAAAAAAAGAGTTTATTTTGATAACTCTTTCTTTAATATATCCATTGCCATTTTTGGATTAGCTTGTCCTTTTGTCTCTTTCATTACTTGTCCCATTAAGAATTTAATAGCACGGTCTTTTCCTTCTTTATAATCTTTGACACTATCTGGGTTGTTTGCAACAATTTTCTTGACAATTTCTTCAATTGCCCCACTATCACTAATTTGTGCAATCCCTAACTTCTTAACAGCTTCTTCTACAGTTCCACCATTTTCCAAAAGTTCATTTAATAATTCTTTTCCCTGTTTTGATGAAAACTCTTTCTTGGCCATACGGCTCACAAACGTTTCTAGCTCTTCTCTAGAAAGTTTTAATTCTTCTACTGAGATTTTTTCTCGGTTCATATAAGATAGAATATCGCCAGTTAAATAATTGGCTAGTACAACCGCATCTGTATTTGGTCTTACTTTCTCGTAATATTCACAAATCATACGATTGGCAATAATTGTTTTCATCTGGTTGTCATTTAAACCAAGTTCACGATACTTCTCTCTTAATTCATCTGGCATCACTGGTAGAGAATTCTTTGCTTTTTCAATTTCCTCATCACTTAAATGAATCATTGGTAAATCAGGTTCAGGGAAATAACGATAGTCATTTCCTGTTTCTTTGGTACGCATTAAAATTGTCTTACCGGTTTTATCATCAAAACGTCTTGTCTCTTCATGAAGAATTTCTCCTCCATTTTCTAAAATTTCACGTTGACGTTTCTCTTCATAATAAAGACTGACTCCAACATTGTGAATGGATCCAATATTTTTAATCTCACACTTCGTACCAAAAGAATCTGTATTTGCTTCACGAAGAGAAATATTGGCATCACAACGCATACTTCCCTCTTCAATCTTCACATCACTAATTCCTAAATAAAGAAGTGTCTCTCTTAATTTTTCTAAGTATAAAACAGCTTCTTCTGGTGTTTCAATCACTGGTTTTGATACAATCTCAACAAGTGGTACTCCAGCACGGTTAAAGTTAAGAAGGGTTCCATGATCACTATGAATACTCTTACAAGTATCTTCTTCAATATGAATTCTTTCAATTCCTATTTGTTTCTTCTTTCCATCTACTTCAATCTCTAAATATCCATCATGACCAATTGGTGTCATACTCTGCGTAATTTGATATCCTTTTGGTAAATCAGGATAGAAGTAATTCTTACGGTCAAAGTGCATATCTTTACTAATCTCACAATGAAGTGCTAAAGCAGCTCTTAAAGCCATATCTACAACTGTACGATTTAGTTTTGGAAGAGTTCCTGGATAACCTAAATCAATTAAAGTTACATTTGTATTTGGTTCATAACTAAACTCATTCTTGGCTGTTGAATACACCTTTGCTTTACTCTTTAACTCAACATGTACTTCAATTCCAATTGTCGGTACTAGCATGTCTCTCCCTCCTTTTTCTCTGGATCTAGTGAAAGATGCAACTCTTTTTCCAAATAAGAAGCAAGGGTATAAATCTTACCTTCCTCAAAATAAGAAGCAATGATATGAAGACCAATTGGTAAATGATCTTTCGTAAAACCAATTGGTAAACTCATCGCTGGAAGTCCTGCCATATTGACTGGAATTGTTAAAATATCATCGTAGAAACTCTTTAAAGCATCATCACCCTTTTGTCCTAATGGATATGCGACATTGGTATTCGTTGGTCCAATAATTAAATCATATTTCTCAAATGCTTTTCTAAATCCAGCAGTTAACATTTCTCTTACTTTTAAAGCTTTGTGATAATATTGATTCGCATTTTCTCCACTTAACATAAACGTTCCGATCATAATACGTCTCTTTACTTCTTCTCCAAATCCTTCACTTCTCGTCTTCTCATACATATCTTCTAAACTATCGTATTCTTTCGTCTTATAACCGTATTTCACTCCATCATAACGCGCTAAATTACTACTTGCTTCTCCTAGTCCAATAATCTGATAAAGAGGAATCGCATACTCTAAATAAGGAAGTTCAATCTCATCAATCGTACATCCTTGCTTCATTAAGTGATGAACAACTTCCAATACCTTTTCACGTACTTGTTCATCTACTTTATCACTCATAAAATAAGTTGGAACAGCAATCTTTAAATCTTTGATATCTCGTCCTAAATAAGAAGTAAAATCATCTTCTAAATCTTTTGAAGTATAATCATTTTCATCTACACCAGAAATGGCATTCAATAAAAGTGCATTATCTTCTACAGTCTTTGTCATTGGTCCAATCTGGTCTAAACTAGACCCAAATGCAATTAAACCATAACGACTGACTCTACCATAAGTTGGCTTTAATCCGACAATTCCACAAAAACTAGAAGGTTGACGAATACTTCCTCCTGTATCACTACCAAGAGCAGATGTGACTAATCTGGCACTCACACTAGCAGCACTCCCACTACTACTTCCACCTGGCACTAACTTTTTATTCCATGGATTTAAAATATCTCCAAAATAACTCGTTTCTCCAGTTGACCCCATAGCAAACTCATCCATATTCGTTTTACCAATGATAATCATGTGTTTCTCTTTTAATTTTGATACAACCGTCGCATCATACACTGGTACAAAATCTTCTAACATATGAGAAGCACAAGTCGTTCTTAAATCTTTCGTTACAATATTATCCTTTATTGCAATTGGAAGTCCAAATAGCACATTATCTACTTCCATCTTTTCTAATTCTTTTGCCTCTTTCAAAGCCTCTTCTTTATTTAAGGTAATAAAAGCATTCAAGTCACTCTCCTCGATACGAGTGAAAGCTTCTTCGACAAGCATGGTTGGTGTAATCTCTTTTTTCTTTAATAGTTCATTTAACTCTTTAAAACTTTTCTCTAAATAATTAGTTCTCTTCATCTGCAATCACCTTTGGCACTTCTATATACTCATGGGTATCATCTACACCACATGCTTCTAATACTGTCTTTCTCTCTAACTCATCTTTTACTGTATCTTGAAAAAATAAATCATGATTTGTAGTCGGAGCAATTAACTCTTGATTGGTCGTTAATTCTACATTCTCAATCTTCTCAATTTCATCTAGTATTTGATTTAATGCGACTTCATATTTATCGACTTCTTTTTCATCTAAACGAAGACGCGCTAATTTCGCAACATGTTTTACTTGATCTTTATATAGCGTTTTCATCCAATCGTCCTTTCTTTTTACAACATAGATATTATAACACGTTTTTTTCTTACTTTTCTATAAAACAAAGAAAAAAGTGCAACGCACTTTTAATTTTTTGGAACCAATCGCCTTGTTTTCTGATCAAAATCAAAATCGAGATATACATCATAAGCATACTTATAACAAAAAGCAAATAAGTCTGCAAATCCTAATAAATCATTTACCATAATCTGATTATCCTCATTTATTTTAGACATAAATAATTGTATCTGTAATTGATATTGCCATTTTTCTTCCCAATTCAGTTCTAAATCTTCTTTCAAATACATTTGTGTATCTTTTACAATATCCATTAATGGTTTGATATTTACATAATCTTCTTCCCTTTTTTCTTCATAATCTTGATAAGGAATAATCTTTACTTGAGAAAAAGAATCTGGAAATAATTCTACTAAGTAAGTATTTAAATAAGGAATATCTTGAAATTGTTTATACACTTTATGGTCTTGATAAATATAACGATTCACATTTTTTAAAAAGATAGGATAATGAAATGTCGTTTTATCTTCTCTTACTCCATAATATACATCGTACACTGAAACCATTTCTTTTTCACTCATAACTTCTTTTTTTATTAATGGAGGTTCGAGTTCTAATAAATCATGATAACCCTCTTCTTTACACTGTTCATTATAGCGTAAAACAAAACCATTACGTAATTGATGCTTCATGCATGCCATATGAAAACTTGTTATTTCATTCATTTTCTCTTCATTCGACAAATTATATTTCTCAATCAATTGATCAAAATTTTCAACAAAAGGAACAGGCTTATCCAATGTCAAATTCGCATGTATTTGTTTTTCTGTAAATACTGCCGGTAGAAAAGATAAGTAATAGCAAAAGACATATTCTAATTGTCCTGATATTTGCCATAATTTTTCTAATTCTAAACCAACGATATTTAACTCTATAAATTTTTCTAAATCTGTCGAATCACAATATTCAAAGTAATTATGAGCACCAGTTGCAATATTACACAGTAATTCAAATAATTCTACATCATCCATAATCTGAAACTTTCCATCGCTGAAATTTTCCATAACCCACATTCTTACATCCATACTTAAGTCCCCCTACTTCGATTATATTATAAATTTTATTTTTTGAAAACAAAAATAGTGGTTTTCCCACTATTTCCTAAATTAGATGACGATTTTCAACTTAAATACATATCTTTCCTGATAATGAATGTTTCTATATATTATTTTACATAGTCACAAGCACTACACTTAATCACTTTTTTCTTAGTTTCAACTAACATTTCACCACATTTTGGACATTTCTCTCCAATTGGTTTATCCCAGAATGCTGTTTTACATTTAGGATAATTGTTACAACCATAGAATAATTTTCCTTTGCGACTTTTCTTTTCAATAATCTTTCCATCACAATTTGGACAATTACAAATAACTACTTCTTCTTTCTTTTCTTGTTTAATATATTTACATGTTGGATAATTACTACAAGCAGTAAACTCTCCATAGCGTCCTTTGCGGATAACTAAATCACTACCACATTGTGGACACTTCTCTCCCGTTTTTTCAGGTTCTTTTTTCGCAACGGTTTCAAAAGCTTCTTTTAAAGAAGGTTCAAATTCTTTATAAAATTTCTCTAAAGTTTGATACCAAACTTTTTTACCATCGGCAATTTTATCTAAATCTTCTTCCATTTTAGCAGTATATTTTACGTTGATTAAATGAGAGAAACTCTGTTGTAATTTATCTGTTACTTCGATACCAATTTCTGTTGGAACAAATTTTTTATCTTGCATTAGAACATAACCACGTGTTTTGATATTATCTAGAATTGTCGCATACGTACTAGGCCTTCCAATTCCTAATTCTTCCATTTCTTTAATTAATTTTGCTTCTGTATAACGTGGTTTTGGTTTTGTGAAGTGTTGTTCTTTTATAATATCTTTTGATTCAATCATTGGTTCTTTTTTCTTATCAAATTCAGGGAGCACAGTTTCTTTGGCATCTTCATAATCTTGATAAATATGTAAGTATCCATCAAAGACAATAGTCTGTCCTGTTGCTTTAAATTGATAATTTTCATTATCTAAAATTACCGTTGTATTTTCTGTTTTCGCATCTTTCATAAGAGATGCTAGAGCACGATAATAAATCATACGATATAGTTTATATTCATCATTCGTTAAATATTGTTTGACACTTTCAGGAGTACGATTTACACTGGTTGGACGAATTGCTTCGTGGGCATCTTGAACATTTTCTTTTTTTCTTGTATGTTTTACAGTACCAATATATTCTTCTCCATAAGTAGCTTTAATATAACCAAAAGCACTTTTTACAAATTCATCACTAAGGCGAATAGAATCTGTACGCATATAACTAATAAGACCCACTGTTTCACTGCCAAGGTCAATTCCTTCATATAACTTTTGAGCAATACTCATTGTCTTTTTAGCAGTAAATCCTAATTTATTAGAAGCATCTTGTTGTAATGTACTAGTAATAAATGGTGGTTTTGATTTCTTATTCTTTTTCTTCTTTTCAATGCTTTCAATTTGAAATGTTGGTTTTAACACTTCTAAAATATGATCTGCTTCTTGTTCTGTTTTTACTTCAATTTCTTTATGATTATATTCAAATAAATCAGCATCAAAACCATCAAAAGAAGCAGTAATCGTCCAATATTCTTCTTTTTGAAAGTTCTCTATTTCACGTTCACGATCAACGATTAGTTTTAATGCAACGCTTTGTACTCTACCAGCGGAAGAACCACTCGTTTTAGATTGAATAAATTTAGATAAACGAAACCCTATAATACGATCTAATATTCTTCTTGTTTCCTGACTATTTACTAAATCTTGATCAATCTTACGAGGATGTTTTAAAGCTTCTATAACAGCTGGTTTTGTAATCTCATTAAAAACAATACGATCATATTGTTCCGGTTTTAATCCTAATACATCATATAAATGCCAACTAATGGCTTCTCCTTCACGATCAGGGTCGGTTGCCAGATATACAAATTTCGCATTCTTACAATCTTTTTTTAATTCGTCAATTACTTTTTTCTTTCCTTTAATTGTGACATAGTTTGGTTTAAAATGGTTTTCAATATCAACTCCTAATCCATATTTACCAGAAGTTGCAAGATCTCTTACATGTCCTTTACTAGAGACAACTTGATAATCATTCCCTAAATATTTTTCAATTGTTTTCGATTTACTTGGAGATTCCACAATGACTAAGTTTTTTTTCTGCATATTCTTCCACCTTTTCTAAGACTAAGTTATATCAAATACCTACGTATTTGTCAACTTCTCTACTATTTATATATCACCTCGATATAGAATATTCCTACCTCTTGTATGATTTTTTTATTTTTTGTTCATACTATAACGGAGGTGATGATATGTCTAAACAAAAAATTAGTTGTGATGTACATGATTGTCATTACTGTGATTTAAAGAATAATATGTGTCAAAAAGAAGAAATAAAAGTATGTCATTGTTCAGATGAACATGAAAAAGAAGCAACTATGTGTGATGCATACAAGAAAAGAAAAGCGTAATGATACGCTTTTTTATGTTTATATATTTTATAAAATACAATAAACAAATCAATGTGTCATGATAATGTTCTATCAAATTTCTATCTCACTTCATTATTTTTCTCTATTTCTTGGATATCTTTCTCTATTGTATTTTCCAATTAAAATTGAATTTACAATATTGAAATCATAATCTGGGCCAAAATATGGTACTTCATCAGTATCAATATAAAACAATTCTATATCAATATAACTTAACTCTGGCTCTTCTGATATCGCAAGCATTAATGTTTTTACTTCACTATCATTTAAATGACTAATATCAAATTTAATTTCAACTTTTTCTTCTAGTTCTAAAACTGAACATTCATAAGTAACCACATCTTGTGTATGTGCGTTTTCAATATCAATATATGCTTTCATTGTACTCCCTATATTTCTATTTAAAAAATGGATTATATCTTTTTTCTTGTTCTAATGTTGTAGATGGTCCATGTCCTGGATATAGTATTATACTAGATGGATATGTTTTGATGTGTTCAATACTATGTTTCATATCTATTTCACTACCACCTTCTAAATCCATACGACCAATACTATTTAGAAAGATAAAGTCTCCGACAAACATACAATTTTGTTCTTTAAAATAATAAGTTACAGAATCTTTAGAATGACCTGGAGTAAAAATCACTTCAAATGTAAAGGGCCCTATCTGGTACTGTTTTTCTTCTAGATTCGAGTATTCTAATACTTTCGCATTCGTATCTTTCTTTACTTGTTCTAAAGCGCCAATGTGATCAAAGTGACGATGGGTAATCATAATCGCATGGATGTGATAATTTTGATAGGCTTCTTGAATCTTTTCAAAATTATCTCCAGGGTCTATTACGATCGCATCCATTCCTGATATTAAGATATAACAATTCTCTTCTAAAGTACCAGTGACAACTGTTTTAATTTCCATATTAAAATGGCTTATTCTTTCTATTCATTGGATTATTTCTTAACATGTTGATATCTCTTTGACGATTCTTTAATTCTTGTTCGATATAATTCACTGGTTTTGGTTCAGGTTTTGGTTGTTGATGAATTCTTTGCATTTGTCTTTCAAAATTACGTGTCGCATTTTCTTCACGAATTACTTTTGGATCTCTTCTACCAATATAATCTTTTTGCCATGGGTTTTGATTCATACTTTTTCCTCCTCTAATAACGCTTTTACGGGTCCATAAGTCTTACGATACCCATCAATTAATCCATAGGTTCTAATGGCCTCTAAATGCTTTTTTGTAGGGTATCCTTTATGATTCTTAAATCCATACTCTGGATATTTCTTATCTAACTCTACCATCATACGATCACGTGTTACTTTCGCAATCACACTAGCTGCAGCAATGGTAATACTTTTCGCATCTCCTTTAACAATTGGTAACACTGGAATATCTAATTCCATAGGCATCGCATCTGTTAATACATATTGTAGTGGTATTTTCTTCTCTACTTTATGAATTGCTTTTATCATCGCTTCTTTAGAAGCTTGATATATATTTATCTCATCAATTCTCTCTGGAGAATCCATACCTATTTCTACTGCAATGGCATGTTCCATGATATAGTCATAGAATTGCTCTCTCTTTTTTTCTGATAATTTTTTAGAATCTGTCAATCCAGGTAAAGAAAAATCATGAGGAAGAACCACACATGCTGTTACAACAGGACCAATTAAAGGGCCTCTCCCTACTTCATCTACTCCACCTACATATTCAATTCCATCCTTCCATAAATCATGTTCATAATGATATAAATCTGTTTCCATACTATAACCTCAAATTTATTATATCCAATTTCTAATAAAGTATCAAGCAACAAAAAAAAGAATTATTTTTTTAATTCTTTTATTGGATGATCAGGAAATAAGTACATAATATCATCGTAATAAGATACTTTTTCATCTTCCGTTAATAATCCATTACCATGATACAAATCATCTAATAGATACATATCCTTTGGTTCTAAATAATAGACATTTGTTTGTGCCTGATTTATTACTTCTTTTCCATCATTTGAGCAAATTTCACACTCTGTAACAATCACTTGTTCTTTATGATCAGGATTACGATACCATTCACTGACTTCTGAAATTGTTTTTTGATTTGTTTTTAACAAACGTGATTTATAATTTTCAATGACAATGGTCTTATTCACACGATGTTGTTCATAACCATATTCATCAAATGTCGAGATAGTAACTTCTCTCTCTTCTTTCTTTTTACCATTTACATAGTAATCTTTTACTACTAATTCCTGTGGCTTTTTTGCTTGATATTCTACTTTACGAAGGATATCACCACTTTTTACTTCTAGTACTAATTTCTTTTTACTAATATAAAAACGATTACTACCTTCTTTTAATTCAAATGAAACTGGTGTCATACCATCTTCTTCCACTGTTTGAGAAAATTTTAAACGATTTGGAATATTAGAATTATCAAAAAAATAACATTCAAAATCATGTTTAATTTTAAGACTAATACCATTATTCTTAATACTTTCTGTAATAGCTTCTAATATCGCATCTACCAAAGACAATACATTTCCTGTAGCACGATAATCTTGTGCATATCTACCAATCATCGTTTCAAAAAAACGTTCACTTAATTGAATTGCTTTCTTTTCCATCAAACCCCACCCTTCTTATAAAACTGAAAAAGTATATGTCAAAGACATATACTTTCTATTTTACTACAATATTCACTAATTTAGAAGGAATTGTGATAACTTTTACAATTTCTTTTCCTTCGACATTTTTTTTCACATTATCAATACTCATAGCTAAGCTTTCCATTTCTTCTTTTGAGGCATTTGTATTTACTTCTATTTTTCCTCTTACTTTACCATTTACTTGTACAACCATTGTATAAGTATCTTCTACTAATTTACTTTCATCATAAGTTGGCCATGCTTCATAAGTAATTGTATTTTCATGTCCTAATGATTCATGCCAAATTTCCTCCGTAATATGAGGTGCAACTGGATTTAATAACTTCATAAATCCTTCAGCATATTCCCAAGGAATAAATTTCTCTTTATATAAAGCATTGACAAAAATCATCATTTGACTAATTGCAGTATTGAAGTTTAATGTTTCATAATCATTTGTCACTTTCTTAACAGTAGCGTGATAAATTTTTTCTAAGTTTTTATTTTCTTCTTCGCGAATACGACGTTCTTCAGCAAAATAACGATATACACGATCTAAAAATCTTCTAGCTCCTTCAACACCTTTTGTATCCCATGGTTTACTTGCTTCTAATGGTCCCATAAACATTTCATAAACACGAAGTGTATCTGCTCCATACTCTTTTACAATATCATCTGGATTAATAACATTACCACGAGATTTACTCATCTTTTCTCCATTAGAACCTAAAATCATTCCTTGATGACGTAATTTTTGGAACGGTTCTTCCACTGGAACAATTCCTTTGTCATATAGATAATGATTCCAAAATCTAGAATATAGTAAATGTCCTACTGCATGTTCTGGACCACCTACATATAAATCGACTGGCATCCAATGCTCTAATAATTTTTTATCAGCAATTTCATGTTCGTTATTTGGATCAATATATCTTAAGAAATACCAACTAGAACCAGCACTTCCTGGCATAGTAGATGTTTCTCTTTTGGCTTTCTTTCCATCTACGGTTACATGTACCCAATCAGTTGCTTTTTCAAGTGGTGAATCACCATTTTTACTTGGACGATAATCTTCTAATTCTGGAAGTACAAGTGGAAGTTCAGAATCATCTAATGCTTTCATACTACCATCTTCAAAATGAACAATTGGAATCGGTTCTCCCCAATATCTTTGACGAGCAAAAATCCAATCACGAATGTGATAATTAATTTGTTTTTTACCAACATGGTGTTCTTCTAACCAAGCAATCATTTGATCAATTGCTTCTTGTTTACCAAGTCCATTTAAGAATTCAGAATTAATATGTACTCCATCTTCGGTGAAAGCTTCTTTAGAAATATCTCCACCTTCTAATACTTGAATAATTGGAATATCAAATTTCTTAGCAAATTCATAATCTCTTGTATCATGAGCAGGCACTGCCATAATTGCTCCTGTTCCATAACCTGCTAATACATAATCACTAATCCAAATTGGAATTTCTTTTCCATTGACTGGATTAATCGCATATGCTCCAGTAAATACACCTGTTTTTTCTTTATTTAATTCTGTTCTCTCTAAGTCAGATTTTTTCGCACATTCTAACTTATAAGCATTTACTTGTTCTTTTTGTTCTTCTGTTGTAATACGATCGACATATTCATGTTCTGGAGCCATAACACAATAAGTAGCCCCAAACAATGTATCTGGTCTTGTTGTAAATACTGTAAATGTAAGATCTGTGTGCGCTATTTTAAAATCGACATGAGCTCCTACTGATTTACCAATCCAATTCTTCTGCATTTCTTTTGTTGATTCTGGCCAATCGATCTTCTCTAATCCTTCTAGTAATTTTTCTGCATATTTCGGAATGGTTAATACCCATTGTCTCATATTCTTACGAATAACAGGATACCCTCCACGTTCACTTTTTCCATCAATCACTTCATCATTGGCAAGTACAGTTCCTAATTCTTCACACCAATTCACTGGCATATCTACACATTTCGCATATCCATCTTCATATAGTTGTTTAAAAATCCATTGTGTCCACTTATAAAACTTAGGATCAGCAGTAGATACTTCTTTACTCCAATCATAAGAGAACCCTAACATTTTTAATTGACGTTTAAATGTCTGAATATTATTCTCTGTAAAGCCTGCTGGATGATTTCCTGTATTAATCGCATATTGTTCTGCTGGAAGTCCAAAAGCATCCCATCCCATTGGATGAAGTACATTAAATCCTTTCATACGTTTATAACGAGAAATAATATCTGTAGCAGTATATCCCTCTGGATGGCCTACATGAAGTCCTTGTCCTGATGGATATGGAAACATATCCAAACAATAAAACTTAGGTTTAGAAAAATCCCATACATCTGTTTTAAAAGTCTCATGTTCATCCCAATATTTTTGCCATTTTTCTTCTACTTTTCTTGCTTCATACATATTACATCTTTCCCTCCTGTTTTTTTAAATAATGTCCTAATAAACTATAACTAATTAAAATCATAAACAATAAAATGAAAAAACCTGCTACAAATTGTAAAATCCAATTTGGAAATAAACATGCAAGTGCTGCCGTAATACATATATCTAATGTATTAACAATAAGTACTGTACGAGCTAATTTCTTAAACTCAAACTTTTTTATATTTACTTTATATTTATTTTCTAATAAGCGAATTTCTACACTATTTTTATATGCTTCTAATCTCTTCTTACTATTTAAAATCATAAGTGCATATACACCATATACAAGTGCAAATGTAAATACAAACAAAATAATATCTTCCAACTTATCCCTCCTTTTATACATAAAAAAGTATTACTAGTTTAAGGACGGAATAACCGCGGTACCACCTTAATTCATAATACTTTATGCACTTCACCATGTTAACGGTATGAACCGGTCATAAGACAACTCCAAAGCAAGTTCATAAAATGGATATCTGATGTTTTCACCAACCACATCTTCTCTTTGCATTCCATATTTACTACTACTCTTCTTCTCAGTTTTTTCATAAAACACGTTTATTATATTATATTTGTTCAATATATTCAAGTAATTTTAAGAATAAACGAACGAATTTTCTCTCTAATCCTTTTCTTCTTAATTTACGAATTTCAATTCTCTTCTTTTTAATTGGCAAATTACTAAATAGAATAGAGTCAATAATCTCTTTCATTTCTGTTTCAATTTGTAAATCATTAATAATAGATTCAATATCATCATTAATTAAACGAAGCGCATCAATTTCAATATCTTTTCCTTTACAGTTAATAGTTAATTGACCAATGGTTGGAACATCTTTTACTTCTACAATAAAATCCGTTCCCTCAATCCAAGAATTAGATTTAATTTGTCCATCATTGAAAAATACTACAACATCATCTGCTTGTTTTGTATTACGGAAACGAATTTTATAGTTTCGTTTCTCAGGAATAATACCACTCTTACCTTCAATGGCACGAATAATTACCGTATAGTTATTTGGTAAGTAGTTATAATCAATCGATGTTAATAAATAATATCCTTGACGATATAAATCGCTAACACCATCATCTTCATATAAATTATATTGATTATTTTTACCAGGGAAGATATGTATTTCCATATCTTTTGGTGGTGTTGTATCATTCATATTTTCATGTGTTCCAAATGGAATAATAGACCCTGACTTGGCAAACACAGGATAATCTTCATCTTTAAAGAAGGATACATATTTCTTGCCACCTGGAAATTTCTTACCAGTCATAAAGTCATACCAAGTACCATTTGGCATATAAAATTTATGAATTACACGATTCATTAAGTATTCTTTCTTAGATATAATTGGACAAACAAATAACTCTGTTCCAAAGAAATATTCGTTTTTATAAAGATCATCATCATATAATTCTGGCATTTGATAATAGATTGGTTGAACAATTGGCATACCATACTTAGAATATTTATAACTTTCCGCATATAAATAAGGAATTAAACGATGACGTAATTGTAAATAATCTTTGGCAATACGATAAGTTTTAACACTCCAACGCCATGGTTCTCTTTTATAATATTTACCAGTTTCACTACCTAATTTTAAAATAGGGCTAAATGTTCCTAGTTGAACGAATCGAGTATATAATTCATTGTCTTCAATTCCTTTATAATATCCTCCAATATCATGGCTCCAGAAAGAAACACCAATATTAGAAGCACTTGCATTATAAAGTGGAACTTTCTTTAAGGTATCCCAGCTAACAATCGTTTTTCCTGAATATAAAACAGGATAACGATGTGGCGCTAAATTGGTATTACGAGAAAGCACCATTGGACGACGTTTGAAATTACGTCTCATATCATAGAAGTGATAATGTTGTAATAATCTCAAATCATTTAATCGTTTCATATCAGCCATATCTAAGAAATAGAAATCAATTCCCATATTATCAAGTGGATGAATTAAGATTTTTAAATAGACATCGATAAATTTAGAATCAAACATTTGAAATGGAATTCTTCCCTTTTCATCCGCTCTAAGATATTCAATTACTTTTCCATAGTTATTTTCATAATCGTAAATAGAATCAAAGCCATTTAAAGTAAGTCCTAAACGAATCCCTTTTGAGTGTAAAAACTGAACCATTGACTCTGGTTTTGGAAAACGATCTGGTTGAAAAGAAAAACCTGCATATTTTTTATTCTTTTCATCTTGTTTATGCCAATCTTTATTTAATAATAAAATAGATAGAGGAATATCATTATCATCAAATTCCTGTACTAACTCTTCTACCTGTTTTTCATCATAACTCACATTACGACTCCACCAGTTTCCAAGAGCATATCGTGGTACTAAAGATGGAAAACCCGTTAATCCAAAATAATCTTTTAAACAAAGAGCAAAATCTTTTAAATAAAAGAAAGCATAAATATCAATCCCTTTTGTCGTTCTCTCTGTTAATGTTCCTCCATCTTCGATTACTAAGCCATTAGAATCATCAATGGTAGCAAAACCATCGGCAGAATAAAGACCTTTCCCAAACTTCTCATCCGTATCCATACTAATTCCTGGTGCACCATAATTACGTACTTCAGGATGACCATAATTCCAAATACGATCACTATTTATTAGATTAATACGTAGATTTCCAATTGGATTCATTTTAGAACCAGCAAATGGTCTATTTTTTAAATAAAATAATTGGAAATATTTCGTAGAAATTTCTAATGATACTGCATCTTCTTTAAATTGAAATTTAGGAAGTGGAAAACTACGATTAATAACCATCTCGGTTAGGCGATCTTCAAACTTACCATCTTCTTGATATTCTAAACGTACAAGACGTTCTGTTAAGACAGTAATACGATACTTTTCTCCTTGAAAAATAGCTTTTTGATTCGCAACTCCTTTTGTTTTATCAAATTCAAATTGACTACCTAATGGATACATATGTATCCCCCCTTTACAATTCTTCTATTCTCATAAAATTTGTATTCTTTACTTTTTTAAATGGATAACCACCTGTAATAATCACTCTATCATGTTCCTTCGTATCCATAAATTTTTTTAACACATCTAATGATTCACTCATCATCTTATCAAATGAAGTAAATTCTTCTATTCTGACACCATATACTCCAAAATACAAAGATAATTGTTTAATAACAGCTTCATCTTCTGATAAAGCAATAATTGGACAAACTGGTCTAAAACGGCTAATACGACGGGCTGTATATCCAGATACTGTAGGAGTAACAATCGCAACACATTTCAAACGATTTGCTGTAGTCGCAACACTGTATGCTAGAGAACCAGTAATCCCCTCTTCTTCTGTACGCATTGCATTATCTAATAATTCAAAATATGGAATATCTTCCTCAGAAGTTTCAATCACCTTTTCCATCATTGTTAATGCCTCAATTGGATATTTACCAATCGTTGTTTCACCACATAACACAACTGCATCTACTCCATCTAACACTGCATTGGCAATATCAGATACTTCAGCACGTGTTGGATGATTATTATTTTCCATACTTGCTAAAAACTCCGTCGCTACTAAACTTACTTTTCCCTCATTATGACACTTATGAATAATCATTTTTTGTATACCTGGAATTCTCTCCACTGGAAGAGATACTCCTAAATCTCCTCTTGCTATTAAAATTCCATCAGATACACGAATAATTTCATCTATTTCATCAACTGCTTCTTCAGTCTCAATCTTTGCTAAAATAGACATACGATTATCATTCATTTGAATCAATAAATCATTTACTTCTAATACATTTTCACTACTCATTACAAAAGAAAGAGCTAAAAAATCAACTTTATGATTATGAGCATATAAAATATCTTTCTTATCTTTCTCTGTTAAAAATGGAAACTGTAATTTACAATCAGGAGAAATTACTTTCATCCCATTGATAATAGTTCCACCCTTTTCTACTTTACAAGTAATTACTTCATCACTTTTATCAATCACTTTTAAAATCACTTCATGATCTCCTAACACTAAATGAGAATTATACTTTAAATCTTCTCCCAAATGATTATAAGAAATCGATATAGCATGATTTCCTTCCACTTGTTGGTCTGCATAAACCTCAATTGCATCCCCTGTTTTTAAAGTGATCTTTTTTTCTTTTAAATGATTTACAACAAGCGTTGGACCATTCAAATCCATCATGATAGCCACATTCGTATTTAACTCTTGATTTAAATCATTTACTTTGGTAATGATATCATCACAGAACTTCTCATCTGCATGACTCATATTAATACGAATCACATCAAGGCCAGCCAAAATCATTTGTTTTAAAATCTTCTTATCTTGACTAGCAGGACCTATGGTTGCAACTATCTTAGTCTTATTCATAGTATCACCTATCATACATTATACCAATTTTTTCAAGTTTTTGGTAGTATTTCTCCAAAATAAGTGTAAACAAAAAGAGAGAATTTTACTTCTCTCATGCGATTATGTATGGATTTCCTTTTGTTCCATCTCCTCCTGTAATTTCGATATCTGATTTCAAATAGAGAACTGGACGCGCCCCATTAATGAAGTCATAGTCCGCACTGCCGTTACCGAATATGCCAACACCCTGACCGAACGCCACATTCCAGACATGGTTCGAGCGGTCACCAGACTCCGCAGAAAACGCATTCATTGTCCAGTACCCTATTGCTCCTAATTCTTCATTAATTGATGACATTGTTGTTAAATATGACCCACATGTTTCTTGTGGTACTTCTTGCATGAATGCATTCAATTCATCTGTTGCTGAGGTGCATGCGGTATTGGTACTTGCTTTTAATAAATCACTGACATTCACGAGTCCTACATTTCCTGTCCACTGATACATCTTTTCTCCAGTGATATTCTTTGCGATACTATCATTTCCACTTTCATCTAACCATTGCACACTCCCTATATTAAAAGCATGGCTTTGCATTTGTGTTTTGGCTGTTCCATTTAATGTTGGATAGTATGTATTATTTAAATATTCTTTGATACTGGAATCCTCTGTTACTGTTCCACTATACTTTCCATCTGGTGTTTGGAAGGTTCCACTTACTGCTGCGAAGACTCCACAACCTCTGCTTGGATGTGTACAATATGTATTATTTTCTGTTGTTCTATGATTAGCTTCATCATATGCCATAAATGTATATCCTTCATTTTGTGGTAGTAATTCATCTCTTACTATCTTATAAGTTCCATCTGTTTCTTTCGCTACAATTCTCCATAGTTCATTATTGAACTGGATATAGTTATTTGGTTCACTTCCTCTGTAGATATATCTTCCTGTTTCATATTGGTCTTCATAGAGTCCATCTCCACTTGTTACGACTTCTACATTCTGTCCACCAATACTTTCTCCTTCTCCTGGTTTTGGTGGTAATGGTACTCCATTATCACTTTGTTCATATGTTAATGTGATTTCTATTTCTTTTTGCATATTTGTCTCACTAAAATCTACACTGGCATCCCAATATACTTTTACTTGGAATGTTTTAGATTCAGTTGCAAGTAGTGGATCTCCTACTTCGATATTTTCAACACTCACTTTAATTGCTTTAGGGTCTTGGTTGTTATTTTCTTTTACTCCATCTATACTAGATAATACGGCATCCAAATCTCCTTGGTTCTCTACAACGACATCATATGTTGCACTGGCTCCTGGTTGTGTTAGATTGACATCTAATGTCAGTGTTGTTTGATCTGTTATTTCTTTTCTCGTTGTAGTTGCATTGTTCATTTCCTTTTCTTCTGCACTTGTAAACAGTATCTTCCAATTAGATGTAATCTGGGCTGTTCCATTAATATCTAATTGTTGACTTAATACTGCATACCCAATTTCTAACATTAGAAAGATAGCGATACATAAACTACCCACTAGAAAATATTTCTTATGTTCTGAATTCATTCTCTTTCTTTCTACTTTTCTCATATTACTACTCCTTACCTTTCTTTCATTTTATCATAATTTTTCGTTGATTTATATAGGTTTTCTAGGTATTTTACACTACATATTTTTACTTTATTTGCTAAGTGCAAAAAAGTTGCTTCCACTATGAAAACAACTTTTTAAATTTTTTAAAATAAATTAAATCGTTAAAAT
>ULRO01063979.1_pt1 | contig 22661 bp, 10 predicted proteins | sample 1955421 | NCBI WGS metagenome assembly ULRO01 (sample SAMEA4835682, study PRJEB28245) | human gut metagenome | biome: gut microbiome; material: fecal sample | place: Denmark | collected 2008 | reverse complement strand
AGCCGCCGCTTTTGCATTTTCTCTGCGCCGTTTTTTCGTGGACATCCAAGGGCACGGGAGAGCGCCCGGATGTCCTTTTCAGGAAGGGAATGGGAAAACACAACACGGAAAAGAAAATCCCAAATTTTTCTTTCCCGATTACCGCAGCCGCAGCCGGTTTCTAAGACCGACGGCGATCACCGCAGTATCGCTCCGTTCAGGGGGAAAGGGGGTTCTGAAGGAGCGATGCACAGGGCGGGACGTGACCCCCGTCCTGTGCCGGAATCTGTTCTCGCGCACACGAAACGCGATGCAGACCCGTTGCTGATAAAATTGCAGCTGTACTTCACAACAGCTTCGCAGCATCCATAGAAGAGATAACAAAAGGGTTATCTGTCTGAATTACTCTGCTTTTTTCTTCTTGCTGGTGATCAGCAGGATCACTGCTGCTGCCATCATGGCAATACCAGCGAAGGTGAATACGAAGGTACCGATACCACCGGTGGTGGGAAGGGTAAAGCCTTTGTAGTTCTTAACGGTTACCTCAAATTTACCTTTAGTTGCTTTAACTCCATTTCCTGTACCATAATCAGTTGTTGTTTTTGTCTCTTTGGTTACTATGGTTGCTGTTCCGTTCATACTATCTGGCGTAATCTTTTTCGTTGTTTCTTTGGTAAATGTTGCTGTAAGGTTTAATACTGCTTTGTAGGGCTCTTTTAACAGGTTATAACCAGCCTTTGTTTGTGTCTCAACCAGATAGTAGGTTGCGTTATCGAGACCCTCAAAGGACAATTTACCGTCTGTACCAGTCGTTTTGGAACCAATTTTTACAGCATTGCCCGCAGTTTTCAGCCATGTTTCTGTAACTTTCTCACCTGTTGCAGGAGCTTTTCCGTCATTTACACGATACAAATCAAATGTAACACCCTCCAGTGGAGTATTAGGAGTAGTAGCTTCGCCATCTAACTTAAGAACATCAATTCCAAAGGTAAATACATTGACAACATCCTTAATGTAATCTATTTCCGGATCCTTTGGCTTATTCGGGTTATCGGGATCCTCTGTCGTCGGATAAATTGCATTGGAATAATCTAATGTAATGTTATTGGGGTTACCAGCTTCTGTCATCGCTGCATCTTCATCTAAGGTTGCTACGAAATAAATGTAAATGGATTTTCCTGCATATTCTTTAACAGCGGAAGTGATTGTTCCAGCGGTGGTATCTACGGTGTTAAAGTCAATTGTCCAGGTTTTTTTATCTGTTGAAAAAGCAGGGGTAATTCCTAATGAAATCTCATCTATAACAGTATAAGCTGGTTTCTTTTCCTTATAAATCTTAAAGCTGCCATCTTTATATGTCAAATTTTTCATTGTATCTGTCAGCTTAAAGGTTTTTAACTTCTCAACATTGGAAGGTACGTCAACTCGGATTAAGTAAGGAACCTCAGCGCCTACTCTATAATCTGCGTCAGCTTCCCAGTCTTTATTTGTCCGATCCATTACAAATTTTTCTGTGTCAGGCTTTTCATTTGTAATGTTAACGATTGCACTATACGCTGCTCCTTCACCAGTTGTTGTTCCGATTCCACCTACGTTTGCGTCTTCTTCCCAGGTAACTTCTCCGGCATTATTAATCGTAAACTGATATTTCTTTGTGCCATCCATAATGTAACCCTTGGGTGCGCTAACCTCGATAAAGCGGTATGTTCCGGCTGTCAGATCTTTTACATTGATCATACCATTGCTGTCTGTTTTAAATTTTGTTGCATCTGTCGATGCCACACCAGTATAAGTCCATTTAGCACTAGTACTAGAAGCATCATATTTTAAATAATCCCATTTTGCAGTAGTAGCCTCTTTATCTTTCATCTGCAGGATAAATTCTGCACCTTCCAGAGATACTGCCGCCTTAGTTCCTTCTTTTCCCTTCTTAACAAGTGTTACTCCACCGTAAGTAGTCTTGTTTTTGGGGAATACATGCACATCATAAATCCAGTCATTTCCCTCTACGTTTGTCATAGGCAGGGATACAAGGAAATCGTCAGTTTTCCCTGTTACGTTTGCAGGAGCATTGGTTTCGCTAACGTAATATAAGCCTTGGGTAACCTTGGGCCCATCAAAGGTGATTACTCCATTAACTGTTTCTTTTGAAATTTTGCCACTGAATGGAGTTGTACTTCCTTTTTTCTTTAATTCAGCTGCATCACCTTTCCCGGTAAGTTCAAAATCCTCTACCTTTGGCAATACAGCTCCATCCTCGCCATAATAATCAGCTAAATCAGCTACTTTCCAGATTGTAAATTGTACACCTGATAACAGTTCTGCACCTCCCGGGACAGTATCAGTTTCACTACCCGTTCCTTTATTTGATGTATCAATTCCATTATATTCATATTTATGAATTGTTAAAGAAACCGCCTTACTTGTATCAATCGTTGTGCCAGTCGCGGCACCTTCAGCCGCAAATGCCGTCATTGTCATCATCGACAATGTCATTCCCAGGGTCAGGAGCCCTGTCAGAAGCTTTTTCATTCTCTTCATTGTTTCCATTTTCCTTTTTTGTCCGGCTGTCCTTTTGTGTTTGGGACAGCCGAATTATTTTTACTTCTCCTGCTTTGTACGTTTCGCTCCGTACTTTGTTTCTAAGGTTTTCGCCTTATGCAGCTGCCGGACATAAGCCCCTGCTCCAACAGCCTTTGTTTCATACCTCCGGGGGTATTATCTCTTCTTCCGAAGCTTATCGTCCCCCTTTCTGCATTGCAGCGTGAAGTATGTACCCATAAGGATTGCCTGCGCCATCAGCGCAATGCCTCCCATAGTAACCAATCCAAACCCGGATCCTCCTGTTGCAGGAAGGATCAGCTGCTTTGTGTTGTAGATGGTGAGAGGAATTACATTGTCTCCCTCTATAGTTATTGGAGTTATTGACTCCCAGTGGTCATCTGTTTCCTTCTCCATCTTCCATGTCACCTGATTCGATTCATTAATCTCAATTAAGATCGAATCACCCAGCAGGTTATAGCCATCTGCAGCCTTTGTTTCTCTCAGTCTGTAGGTTCCCTGACCGAGCTTTGTAAAGGTGGCAATGCCTTTATCGTCAGTACTTTGCGAACTACCGACTGGTTCAAACCACGTTCCATCCGGATTCTTCTTCTCCAGCTTAAACTGTACACCGGGAAGCAATTCGTCCGTTGTGTTTTTACCCTTTTTCGTAATTTTCAGGTTCAGCTCTTCCAAATAGGTATTGGTCACTGTCATAGGCACCGTCGGCTGGTTGCCATCGGCAGTTGCAGAACCTGCAAATTCAATGCCTGTTATTGTCGGATCTGTTGCTGTGGCTGTGGCCGGATCTGTTGCGGAACCTGTTGCTGGGCCTGTGTCCGGATCTGTTGTAGAACCTGTTTCTGTGGTTGTCGAAGTATCCCTGGAATAGGTTACTCGATAGGTTTTTCCTCCCACAGTGTCAGTGTATGTCCCGCCGGAATCAATCACATTTCCTTCGGCATCCACTTCCATAACCCGATAGATCCACGGGACTTTAGCTGTGCTGTCCGCATATTGCTCCAGATTCCCAAAGGTATAAGACCAGCCCTTATAATCGGGCTTTACTTCAACCCATTTTTTGTTTACGATATTGCCGGAATAGTCGTCAACCGCTTTCCACTCCGCATTTTCGTTCTCTTTTCTCTGCAGCTGCAGGTAAATACTGCCCGGAAGCTGTTTCGGATCCGTAATCTCCGTGCCATCTGTATTTACCCATTTTTTGGTTACAGCGATGTTTCCGGTCAGTTTGTTATTATTTTGAAATACCACGACAGGATTTTTTGTTTCTGCTGTAATGGTTCCGTTTACGGAGCCCTTCTCTACATTAAAGGATGCTTCCGTGCCATTGATCAGAACCTTCTTCAGGGAAGAGTCATCTGTCAGTTTTTCTGTAATCTCATAATCTGTTCCGATGGGAATTCCTGTAATCGTATAGGATTTTCCCTGCTTTAATGAGATGTCGTTTATCGTAATGGAATCTCCTTTTTCCAGTGACATTCCTGCGACATTTGTAAATTTGATCTGAAAAACATAGGTTCCGGTTAGATCATCTGAACCCTTTGCTTTCTCCTTTTGGATCGTAAGGGAACCAACCTTAACTTTATTTTTAAATACCGCTTTTAATTTTGTAACACCGGTTTCATCATCCGGATTATCGTAGGAACGGAACACGATGGTATCCTCGGTTTGATCTGGATTTGCCCATTGCGTCGAAGGATATCCGTTGTTTCTGTTTTGTTCCGTATATACCTCTTGTCTGCCATCCTTGATCTGCGTTCCGAGTATGTTGGAAACCGATTGCCCTGATGTAATTACTGTGGATTCATTCTTGGTTACCTTGTCTACTGCATGTCCGTTTTCATACAGACTCCAGGTTGTGTCAAATGCAGGGGAACTGATCTCCTCCTTCACGGAAATGTAGCTGCCGCGGCGGAACTGATTTCTAAAGGTTGCCGTTTGACCATCCGCCAGAACAAAGGTTCCATCTTCTCCAATCACGCCGGTATCGGTACTGAAGGAATCGCTCAGGGAATAGACTGCACCCTTTGGCTTCTCCAGGTTTCCGGATTCAGCAGAACCATAATCCGGAATGTCTCCCTGATTCACCTCGAATCCGATATGCTGCGTTACCTGCACGCCGGAACGAAATACAAAGTCATCCAGATATATGTTTCTGGGATAGCTGTAATTAAATTTGATGTTTTTTATCTGGCTATAGTCAAACCCAGACTCACCGGTTAAGCTGCTCAAATTGACCGTCAGGGTATTCCATGCTTTTCCCTTAAGGGTTGTGTTTCCGTATAGCTTTCCGGATAACCAGTCTCCTATTTTATTCCCGCTTGCATCCTCCAGCTCCAGATAAATACATTTCGCTGTTGGAGTGTCGTTATAATCATAATACAGCTTGAAATCCAGATATTTTTTCGCCGCTGACGCATCCAGAGTTCCACCTTCTTGATATGGGATAATACCAAATCTCTTGTCTTTGTGTTCTCCGGTCGTATCCTCTAGCGCTGCATCCCAGTGTGCAACACCGGTTTGATTTTGCCAGGTGTCTTTCCGCTCAAATGTAATATCCGAGCTAACTTTCTCCAATGCTGGTGAATTGCTCTTAAAGCTGTTAAATGCCTGATCTGTTACCGTTACTCCACTTCCTGCTTTCTTTGTTCCATAATGTGTCGCCTGATTTTGGATCGTAAATGGGAACACAGAAGCATTCTCAAAGGAATCGGCAAACAGGGGATTTACCTCACTTTTATCTACCTGCTTTTCTACTGCAAATTCGTTCTCATCCGGGAAGTTGAAGGTAATCTTCATATTAGATTCCCACATACCGCGTTCCATATAGAACATGGTAAGGGTATGCTCGTCTTCGTATGCCCCATTCAATGTGAAGGTTGTTTCTTTAGGAGAATCTCCATTTCCTTCTATACCCGCCGCGCTTTTCTTTACATGATCCACGGTTGCCTTCTTCTCAGAGAAGTCCAGCCATCCTTCTACCCTTCCATGAGCTCCGCCAACATCCAGCGCCAGCTTCCCATCAATAAATACCCATACATCATCATCTCCGGCGAACTCAAAGATAATCGGCACTTCGGTGCCGTCATTTCCCAGAATCTTTCCATCCTCTGTCAGGCGGAATTTAATCTCCAATTTTGTACCAAATCCATAGTTATAATTTTTTCCGCTTGCTGCAGTAGTGTTTTCGTTAAACGGGAAAAAACCATATCCACCAGCAGTTCCTGAGCTGTCTACATTTTGTGACCAGCCCTGGTTTTCTGTATTCTCCAGGTAATATTCTCCGGTGGATGAATTCTTTCGCATCGCGAGTGTCGTTTCGCTACTGTCAAAGCACCAGTAGTTTACTCCATTGCTTTGTCCTTTCTGTTTAAACGGGAATGACACATTATGATAGACCTCACCCAAGACCGCATTTTTGCTGTTCTTTCCCAATAAAAACGCTTCATCAAAATGGGGCTCTGCACTCTTTCCATCTGCAGTCTTCATCATCAGCGTTCCATTGGAAAGTTCCGCATTTACAAGTCCCTGTGCTGCATATGCATATTTACCACCATATCCGTCAGCGTCAATAGCAGAGTTGTTTGTGGAAAAGAATTTTTTATAGTCATTACTTCCGTATAGCTGCAGTGTGTTATTGATAACGCTAAACTTACACCCATTCAAAGAATCTGGTTGAAAATGCCCCGTATAGATCGGAATAGAAACCTGATTCTCTTCATAATAATCACTCAATGCCTGATCAAACTGTCGGAATGTGACCCAGTTACGATCAGACATTCCATTTTCACCCGGATAGAAATCCCGATTCTTTCCGTTTAGTTCATAATCCGTGTAGTAGTCATAGAAGGTGGATTCCACATACAGAGTTTTCTTCCCTATCGACGAAGTGCTCGTCGTAATATCAACTACATCACTGTTCTTATACTTCTCTGCATCCCGAATCGTATATGCTTCAGCCCAGTAACCGTCCCTATATCCATTTTTATCGTATACAGCAGTATCACCGGCGTCTGCATAGAAGCAGGGTTTTCCTCCACACTCATTCGTACCCGGAATCGTCAGAGTAGCCGTTCTTCTGCCATAAATGTTGTCAGTCCAGCTATCCGCATCTGTTAACGCAACATCAGCGAAAATAATTTTATCTATTTCTTCCTCTTCCGGAATCCGCACATACCACACATCGTTCCAGGTCTGTCCATCCTTTTCGTGGGGCTTTGCTTTTATCATCGTTCCAGACCGGTACTTCGTAGGGTTTGTGCTGCTCCATGCATAAAAATAAACCTTCGCATCGTCACTTTCCGGGATAGAATTTTGTCCACCATTTGCATCTGGCGTATTCAGCTTTGAATAGGTTGCATCAAAATAGATCTTCCTTCCGTATCCATATTCGCCTGTGACATTTGCTATGTTGTCCGTCACCTGAAGCAGGTTACAGTCCAGATCTGTCCAGAAGAAATGATAGATATTGCCCTTGGGATCCTTTGCTGTCAAAACAGTCTGCTGGGTTGTGGCGTCGTCCGTAAACGTATAGCTATACAAACTATCTTTAAACGTTGAATCTGGTGTCAGATCCATCACTGTTCCTGATCCAATCTGCAGGGTTACCTTCTGACTTCCCTCTTTTACCGGAAAATGCTGATTATCGAAATAAAGAGTTTTGTCTTTCAAGTTCTCGTTACCCGGTGTTGTACCCCAACCGCTTATCGTAGTAGTTGTTGTACCGTCACCGCTCTTCATCTCGGTAGCTCCATACAGGAAGGTATCCACAGAACCCGCTTTATAGGTTACGGAAACTGCGTCAGCACCTGCCTTGGTACTGTCTTGTCCGAAATAGTAAATCTCTCCCAGCGGATTTCCGGATCCATCTGTAAACTTCACATAGGGCTTTGTTTCAATTTCCTCCTTTTTCAGTTCTACTGTATAGAGATTCGGAAAATCATTAACGCTATTCATCTCAACTGATTTCGTCGCCCCTGCTGTTTCCGTAGAGAAGCTGCTGCCCGACGAATAGACTACCTTTACCGGGGTTTTGACATCACCTGTAAAGTCATAGAAATATAACGGCATCTTGTTGGCGATTTCTGCAGTGATGTCTTTGAGGGCGTAGACCTCTTGATTATGAATTAGCCCTGACGCTTTACCATCACTTGCAAAGACCTTTCCGCCAGCTTGTGAAAAAATTACACTTGCCAATACCGTTCTGTAGTAATTTGTATTATCAATTTCCCCCCAGTTATTTGTAAAGGAAAATCCAAATTGATTGGTGTTGCCATCAACTTGCCATCTCCAATATTTCTTGCCATTAATTTCAACTTCTTTTCCTAGTGTAAAGTTGATCCCGTCGTTTAACTTAAAAAGATATAACTGAGTTGCTTCACTCCACTTTGCATCAGGATTCAAATCCATCCCTGTCGTATCAAGATATACATAGTTAGAATCCAGTCCTCCTGCTGCCTTTCTGAGTCCAACCTTCGCCACACGGCTGGCTTTTCTCATTTCGCCGCCCATGTCATACAGGTTTCCGTCTTGCTGGATTTCTTCTGTTGTTTCCTTTCCGGCAGCTTCCTTGGAAGGAGCGTTTTCTTTGCTGGCATCCTCTGTGACGGTTTCTGTCTCGGTCTGTTTGGTCTCTTCCTCCGTCTGCTTGCTTTCCGATGCAGTTTCTTTGTTGTTTTCTTCTGTAGTTTTCTGTTTGGATTCTTCTGTGGCGGACTCTGTTTTCCGCTCCAGGGTTTCTACGGTCTTCGCCTCAACTGTTTCGCTCAGCGCCTCCAGGTGAAAAAAATAGGTCTCGCACCTTGCCTCCTGCTCCCAGGCAGCTTCTGCTGCCGGATCGCTGTCCGGAGTGTTTCCTTCGGAGCCTGCTGCGTCGTTTTCTGTTTCCGGTGCAGAGGGCACATTGTTTTCCGTTTCATAGCTTGTCTCTGTGCCAGTCTCTGTTTCCGGCTTGGGATCTGCTTTGGTCTCGGTTTCTACCGTGGTATGTGTTTCTGCAGCAGTCTCCGTCTGGGATCTGTTTTCTGTTTCAGACTCGTTTTCCGTCTTTGTCTGTGTTTCGGTTTCTGTCTGTGTTTCTGTCTCGGTCTGTGTCTCGGTTTCTGTTTCCGTCTCAGTCTCTGTTTCGGTCTGCGTCTCGGTTTCTGTTTCCGCTTCGATTCTTTCGATGGTCATCTGATAGCAGGGTGCTGCCAGACTGTTCCAGTCAATTTCGATGACATCTGTTTGGATGGCTGCATCAAAGGAGGTGCCCAGGAAAAACTGTACATGGTCATATGCCTGATCCAGGGTGTACTGATAAATATCCTCGCCTTTCGTAGACGCAATCATCCGAACCGGCTCTGCAGAAAGCTCCTGTCTGCCGCCCTCCTGCTCTGTCCAGGCATAAAGGGATACGCCAGACTTTAAGAACTCCGGATCCTCTTTGATCTTCGATGCATCGAAATAAATTATATAATGAAGGTTTACCCAGCTGCCTGTGGATTCTTCTCCGTCTACCTTCTCCAGTACAAAGCAGGGATCCTGGAAGTCCCATTCCGTATAAACCGGTGTGGTCGCTTCCGTATAATCCCATCCGTCTGTCCCAGCCATAAAGGCGATATATTCATAAGGTCTGTCCAGACAGTATTCGTAAATTCCATTTCCCTTATCAGAGGGCTTCATCGCAACAGGTGCGTCCTCTGCACTGCTTTCTTCCGAATCATATGCATAGACACTGACGCCGTTCTTACAGAACTCACTGTACTGGCTTCCATCAAAATATACGGTATACAATCCGTAAAAGCTGCCTGCCCCGGTCAGGTCTTCTCCCTGAAGCCGGTAGCAGGGTGCCTGTAAGGACCAGTCTATCGTAAGCTCCCCTGTGGTGTTTTTGTTTTCTTTTTTCTGTCCCTGGCAAAATACCACATGCTCATATTTCCGGGTCAGACCCAGCTGCCAGATCTCCTGCTGTCCCTCTGTCTTTTCCAGCTTCACCGGCTCTGCAGCTTCTGCCTCTGCTGCATCGTCATAAGCGTATGCATAGATTCCTTTGGATGCCAGCGCCTCTGCTGTGCTGCTTCCTGAAAGATCCAGGTATACGGCATATGGAGTTTCTTCCTTCGCTTTGACTCTGTTTCCTTCTGCAAACATGCCAGTTCCCGATACCATTTCCAGTATCAAAAGTAAGCTCAGAAAAAAGCTGACAGATCTTTTTATTTTTTTCCGTTTCTCTGGTGATATTGCCGCTTTCCACATACCGATTTTCCTTTCCCCCTGTTTTGTTCCTTCTGTTTCACAATGGTTTTTATACCTTAATTTCAATTTAACTAAATTGTAGATTTTTTTCTGTGCAAAGGCAATAGCATCGGCATATTGAATATTTCAGATTTATATTAAAAATTTAAGAACTTTTCACAAATATCGTTATTGAGCATATATGCATTTGTTTTACCGCATATTTTTTTGTATTTCATTCATTTCCTATCATCCTAATATGTTAAAGATAACATTTCTAGTATCACATCTCATATTTTTTATATTGTTTTCAGGACTTTTGTGCATTTTGCTGTGCCTGTATTTCCTGCCGCCGGCCGTCTGCGTAACTGTGCTGCGTGATGCAGCTGTTGGTGCTCCGGTTTTTCTGACAAAGAACGGGCACGGCAGATATGCAATTCTCGATATGCAGGATTTTGAAAAGACACAGGCAATCATCCGACTGATGAACGAGCTTGCAAAAGGCCGGTCAGAGAATCTTTCCCTGACCGGCCTTGCTCAATCTTATTCTTTGACAAACAACTCGTAATCATTCCACGCCCTTTGGTGCAAAGGGATCCTCATAGATTGCATACACACCCGGGCGGCAGAGCTGTCCGGAGCCGTTGACCGCGGAGCGCACGCCGTCGATGGCCGGGTCGGAATAGGTGCAGAACCATTTTTCCATCCTGCCCTTTAATTGGGTTACCAGTTTTTTATATTCCGGCAAACCGTACAGATTCTTCTCTTCTCCCGGATCGTCCACGAGGTAATACAGCTCATGTTTTCCATAGGGATAACGGTGCACATATTTCCATTCTTTCGTCCGGATCATGCGGACAGGCCCGTATTCGTCGAAGATCACGACCTCGTCACGGTGGTCCCTCTGCTCGCCTTTTAAAAGTTCTGTAAAACTTCTTCCGGGAAGTCCCGTAGGCTGCTTGTCGGAAAGTCCCGTCAGCTTAAGGATCGTCGGGAGCAGATCACAGGCGCTTATCATTTCGCTGCAGACGGTATTGGCAGGAATGTGCCCCGGCCAGGAAATCAGAAACGGCACCTTAACTGCGGAATCATACATATTCATCGGGAATGTCCCGTTGCCCTTCCCCCAGACGCCGTGCTGTCCCATGCTCATTCCGTTGTCCGCTGTAAAGAGGATCACGGTATTATCTGCCAGCCCCTGCTCTTCTACTGCATCCAGCAGTCTGCCGATCTGTTCATCCATCGCACTGATCGCCGCAAAATAGCCCCGCAGATTTTCTTCCCTCTTACCGGTTCCATATACCGCGCCGGTGCGCAGATCGGGATGATCCGGCACGTTGGGAATGCTTGGAAACATGCAGCCATCATAGTAATCGATCCACTTTGCAGGATGGTGCTCCTTTTCCCAGGGAGAATGGGGTGCAGTATAGTGGACAGACAGATAAAACGGGTCATTCCCTTCGCCCAGCTCTTTTAAATATTCCAGTGCACGATCCGTGATCAGGTCCGTCACATATTCCCCATGATGCACGATGATTTCTCCATGGTCCACCATGTCCGGGTGGTAATAGCAGCAGCCGCCCATGCCGATGGTGTACCACTCCTGAAAGCCCTGCTGCGGTTCGATGCTGTTGCCCAGGTGCCATTTTCCGGAGAGTGCGCAGTGATAGCCGTTCTGCGCCAGAATGTCTGTGTAGGTGGGCTGTCCTTCCAGATAGGAAATCGGCTTCCGTTCCTGCTTATAGCCCTCGAAATAAGGATTTTCCTTTCCCTGGGCGGCAAATTTCTCGCCGTCTAAGTTTCCGCTTCTGAGCCAATCCTGTACGCCGTGAGCGGAAGGCATTTTCCCGGTCAGAATGGATGCCCTCGCCGGAGAGCATACCGGCGAGGCACAGAAGAAGCTGTCAAACCGCATTCCCTGTTCTGCAATTCTGTCCAGGTTGGGCGTATAAAGCTCCGGTGTCCCGGCGCAGTGCATCGCCCAGGGACCCTGATCGTCTGCCAGAATCATGATAATATTCGGTTTTTTCTCTGTTTTTTCCATATTATTACATTTTCCTTTTTACTGCTTTGCTTTTGTTTTCTGATACTCTGCATTGACTGCCTCAAGGATCTCTTCACCGCCCTGACTTCTCCAGGACTTGCTCAGCTGCTCTACACCCTCTTCGATGGAAAGCTTACCCTGCAGCATATCCGAAAAGTACTGGGTGTAAATATCGTCCACTGCGGCGCCGTTTTCGATCTCAACCTGCGTTTTCTGCTTAATCAGGTTCGGAACCTGGCACTGGGTCGCAAGATCAACGGTATGCAGCGCACGTTCCCGGTTCGGATCGGTTACAGGGATGTAGTTGCTCTCCAGAGGCCAGTAGAAGGAGCCCCACGCCAGCGCGTGCGCCCAGCCATTGGGCGAGAAAGCATCCTTTGCACGCTCTTCTTCGTTGAAGACGATTTCGTCGCCATCCTTGGTGTAATGAATACCTTCGATACCAAGACGCAGCAGGTTATTTCCTTCCTCCGAAACCATGAAGTCCACAAATGCTGCCGCTTTGTCAGGGTTCTTGCAGGCTGCGGTGATACAGGTCATCATACCGCTCTTGCCCTGCTTGCTTAAGCCTCTCGCGCCATCCGGACCTGCGGGGGAAAGATCATAGCAGATCGAAGCGTCCGGGAACAGCTCTTTGACGCTGTTTTCATGACGGGTCACATGACGGAACAGGGGTGCAGGCATCATGCCGGCTTTGCCCTGATAGAACTTTTCTTCTTTTTTAGACATATCATTCAACATCAGCTCCGGATCGATCGCACCTGCATCCCACAGCTCTTTGATGTAGGTCATGCCTTTTACAAACGCAGGATCTTCAAAAACGGGGATTACCTGATCGTTTTCATCCAGCGAATAGTCCGCATAGGGTAGTCCGTATGCGAAAAATACCCAGTCAAACTGTCCCGGCTTTTCTGCCGTGTAGCCGTATGTATTGTTCTGTCCGTCGCCGTCCGGATCGTCGTTTGTGAAAGCGAGCATGACGTCTTTCATTTCATCCAACGTCTGCGGATAGGACAATCCCAAATTATCCAGCCAGTCCTGACGCATCACGATCAGGGTATTGGCCACACTGTACTGTGTAATAAACGGCATGCCGTAATATTTTCCATTTTGTGCCGACCACTCGTAATTTTCCAGCCATGCCTTCATGCTCGGGAAGGAATCCATGTAATCATTCAGCGGAATAACCATTCCATCATCAATCCACTGCTGGGTTGCGCTCGTCCCGTATGCACCAGTTACCACATCCGGGAAATCGCCGGACGCCATCGCAACGTTGACCTTTTCCGTATTGGCTTCCGGAACGATTTCAACCGTCAGGTCTATGCCGAGCTTTTCGTTGATCGCTTCAATAATGCGGTCGTTATCCTGAATTGCTTCTGCCGCAGCGTCGCCGGTCGTCAGCCAACGGATCGGAACCCGCTCTGCAGAATCCGCAGTGTTCTGACCACCCGAAGCGCTGTTGCCGCAGCCTGCTGCCAGAATCGTTGTCGCTGCCATCGCTGTTGCCAGAAATGCACACTTACTTCTTTTTCTCATTTTGTTCCCTCTTTCTTTCCCTTTTATATTTTACCCCTTCACTGCGCCTGCCGTCATCCCTGCTGTGAAATATTTTTGAAAAAACGGATATGCGCACATGATCGGAATAATTGCCAGCATCACAGCCGCCATCTTCATCGGCTGTCCTAATAAAAACAGGCTTTCTCCGCCGCTGGAATATGCTGCGTCATTCTGAAACAGCATCGACCGCAGAAACAGCTGCAGCGGCCATGCTTCTTTCTTATTGATATACATAATCGCCGAGAAAAAGTCGTTCCAGTGATCGACTGCATAAAACAGCGTCACCGTCGTCAGCGCCGGTTTGGAAATCGGAAGCATGATCCTAAACAATACGCCGATCTCCGTACATCCGTCCAAAAGCGCCGCTTCCTCCAGCTCCATCGGAAGCTCCAAGAAGAAGTTTCTTAAAATAATCAGGTTGTAGGTGTTGACCGCCGACGGCAGGATCATCGCCCACAGCGAATTCATCAGATGCAGATCCTTTACAACGATGTAGGTCGGAATAATTCCGCCGGTAAACATCATCGTAAACACTGCCAGAAACATGAAGAACCGCTGTCCCTTTAAATCCTTTTTCGACAGCACATACGCCGCCATCGTCGTAATCAGCATGTTGATCAGTGTGCCGACAACCGTGATAAAAATCGAGTTCGCATACGATCTCCACAGATCGAAGCTTTTTAACATATAGGCATAGCCTTCAAACGACCATTCGTCCGGCCATAAATGGATGTTCGTCGCCAGATAGCTTTTCAGCGAGGAAAACGAAACAACCAGGCAGTCCCAGAACGGGTAAAAGGTTGTCAGCCCCAGCAGAATCAGAAAAATCAGATTTACTGTGTCAAAAATCCTGCTGCCGACAGAAACCTTGATTTTTTTCGGCTTTTCCCTGCTCATCAGTAAATTCCCTCCTCTCCTGCCATGCGTGCTGTCTTGTTTGCAATGACAACCAGTGCAAAGTTGATCACGGATTTAAACAAGCCGACCGCTGTCGCCAGCTCAAATTTGCCTTCCTGCAAGCCCATCCGGTATACATAGGTATCGATGATATCCGCCGTCCCGTATACGCCTGGATGATACAATACGAAAATCTGTTCAAAGCCCGCCTGCATCAGTCCGCCGATTCTCGTAATCAGCACAACGATAATAATAGAACGGATACACGGCAATGTGATATGTAACAGCTTCTGCCACCGGTTCGCCCCGTCCACGGTCGCCGCCTCGTACAGCTGCGGATCGATTCCGGTGATCGCCGCCAGATAGATAATCGTGTTCCAGCCGAACGTTTTCCAGATCATCGAAACGACCATCGTGCCGACGAAATACTTTTCATCTGTCAAAAATCCGATCGGTGCAAAGCCGAGCGCCTTGATGACGCCGTTGACAATACCCGAATCCATCGATAACAGGCTTGTCAGAATACCGCCCAGAACGACCCAGGAAATAAAATTCGGAATGTAAATCGCTGTCTGGATGACCCGTTTTACCTTTCCAAGCCGCAGCTCATTTAAAAGCAGCGCAATGATAATCGGAAACGGAAATCCGAAAATCAGTCGGATCAGGCTGATCCGGATCGTGTTCCAGAAAACGGAATAAAACTTTTCCATTCCAAACAGCTTTTGGAACATTTCCGTCCCCGCCCACGGACTTTTCCAGATTCCAAGCATCGGATTGAAATCCTTGAATGCAATTGTTACGCCGTACATCGGAACGTAACAGAAAATGATGTAATACAGAATCGCCGGAAGCAGCATCAGATACAGATATTTATGCTTCCAGAAATACAGTGCTGCCTTCTGCAGGCCCCCCTGCTGTCGGCTCTTTGAAAGTGCTGCGGTTTTTTCCCTCTTTCCCGTCATGTACCTTCCTCCCTCTCTTTTTTTCTGAAACAGTCCTGTTCCGTAAATGCTGCCCGCCTGGTGGCTGCAGCCCCTTTGCGTTTTTTTGTTTCCGTTTCTGAGGTCATTATATAAAAACACAGCTCTGTTAAAAATTAAAAAATCCGACCTGTTTTGTTACATTTATAACGATTTCAAAAAAGCCTTGATCTATCACCCCTTTATTGACTTTTTGCAACTTTTTGACTTTATTTTTTGCAGATTCATCGGATTTTTGCTATCCATTTTTTCACTCACTTTCTTTTGCTTTGTGCATTTTTTCGGTATAATGGCGTCAGAACAAATCAAAGGGAGGCAATTGTTTTGATATCATTCGATCGTTCCATGCAAAAGAAAAAGCTGAAAAATATCATTCGCTCGAGACACTTTTCTTCCTGTTTTTTTATTCTGGCACTATTGTCCACGATCCTGTTTTTTGTTTCCACACTCTTAAACATCTGGCAGAACAGTCTGCAGTTAAAGGAACAGCTGGAGGCGAAGGCAGACGCTGCCTATTCCAATATCGAAAATACTTTTTCCGTTATGAAGGTAGGTTCTGTTTTTATCGCAAAGCTTGCCTCCGTAAACCACATCCTCGTTTCACCGGATCCTACCATCGATTATTTTTCCCGTATGATCAATGATATTTCTCCGTACACACAGCTGTACTCCTTCGAAACGATCTGTCTGTATTTTGACCGCAGTGAACGGGTTTTCGATTCCAGTGGAGGCATGTACACCTACAGTGATTTTTATAACCCGGATTTTCTCCGGATCCTTTCGGAAATGGATACGGAGGAGGCCTGGGTTGTAAACATTCCTTATGAGCGCTACTACAGTCCGCGTCCCGCTGTGCCGGTTGTGGTCTATGCCCACAGTCTGCCTTTGTATTCCTCCAACCCGAAGGGTTATATCACAATTTCCTATGCTATGCGGGAGCTGCGCAGGGATGCTGCTGCCATTCTTTCCGACAACAGCTATCATGCTGTCGTTACCTTTTGCGATCAGCTTATCTATGCCACGGATGCAGATTTGTACGAGCGGTGGGATCCTTCTCTGTCCGCTGATGAAAATGAGTCCCTGCTTTTTCCCGATTATAATGCCTATCCTGCCGTTCAGAACTCCAATACGCTGCAGTGTACCTACTATGTGTCCACCACAGAGCATTTAAAAGCAGTTGCTCCATTTCTTTCAAGACATTTTTGTGAATACTTATTTACATTATTCTGTTGTTTTTTACTTTCTGCTTTCTACAGCATGATTTTGTTAAAACCCGTGGATGACATTATGGAAAAGCTCGGCATCACGCCCTACACCCTCGGTCTGTCCGACGATCATGATGAATTTTTCCGCTTAAACTCCGCCCTGGACAGTCTGACTGCCCAGGTCTCAGAGGTGCATTCCGTCCTGCACGAAAAGGAACAACTCGTCCGGGAGCGTCTGCTGCTCGGTATCCTCCATGCCTCTGTCGATGTCACTGCCCTGCCTCAGGAATATATGAAATACGGTCTGGTCTTTCCGTATCGCTTCTTTTCCCTGATCCTCATCCACATGCCTGCCCTCGAGATCATGGAGGATTTCACAAAAAAAGAGCAGCTGCGTCTCGTTGTCCTCTCCAGCGCTTCGGAGGCATTTTCCGTCCTCGGCAAAGCCTACGGCATCCATACAAATGGGCAGAATATCGGCATCTTGCTCAATACCTCCATCGCAGAAGCAGAGCTGACGGCAGAATTAAAGCGCCTCTGCAGCGCTATTTCCCAACGCATGCAGCAGACGCTTTCCATTGATCCATTCTTTTCAATTGTATTATGTGAGCAGGCATCGCCCTCCTACCAGAAATCCTGGCAGCTGGCCCGCAGAAACCTTTTGTTCACTTCTCCGGAAACAGAGGATTTTATGATCATCGGTCATCAGGAGGATCTGACCTCCTCCCTGGATTCCAACCTGTCCATCCAGCTTTCTCGTGCGCTGATCGACCGCGATCAGGCTGCTGCCCACAAAATCGCCGACAGCTTTTTTTCCCGCTATCTGGAAACAGCAAACACCCAGGAAGCCAGGAAGCTTACAACGATCCTCCTGTGCGAGGTCTATGTGGCGCTGCTTGATTTCGGGGATGACATTCCGGACACCCAGCTGAGCCCCTACCTCAAAAAGCTGGAAAATGCTGCGGATCCTTCCGAATGCAGCCGAATCTTCTTTTCCTGCATCCAGGGACTTTTAAATGCCAAAACAAAAACCTCCATGGAAGCTCATACTTATATCTGCCAGGCGATTTCCTATATCCAGCAGCACTACAGGGAGGAGCTTTCCGTCCCTCAGATCGCGGACGCCGTTGGTTTAAACCCGGTCTATCTTTCCAGGCTCTTCAAGCTCGACACCGGAAAAACGCTCTCCGAGTACTTAAACTGCTACCGCACGAAATGTTCCCTCGCGCTGCTGACCGACACTGCCGACACGATCCAGTCGATCAGCCAGAAGGTCGGCTACTCCGACGTCCGAAGCTATATCCGTTTCTTTAAGAAATATTATGACGCGACACCCAGTGAGTACAGAAGGGGGGCGGTTGGAAAATGATTCCAGACAAGTCATTACTGAAAAAATATTTGATTTTTTTGCCACGAAAATGCCAAAGCTGCCGCACAGTGAACCTTTGACGGCAGAGCTGTCCGGAGCCGTTGACAGCGGAACGCAGCCGTCGATCGCTGGGTCGAAAAACTCTCTCCGCATACTTCTTGACAGAACAAGCCGCCTTTTTTATACTTATAGCACTTGTAAAAAAAGTTACTGTTCACCTGCGCCATTCGCAATACAATAGAATGCACGCTCCGCGAACATTCTATTGTCATGAACCGCGCCTTGCGGCAGAACGGAGGATATTGTGACAGACAAAAAGCTGATTTCATCTTTACAGGGGCTGCGGGCAGTTGCATTTCTGAGCGTGGTCCTGTCCCATTGCGGCGCACCGTGGCTGGGGCCGTGGGCAATTTCCGTATTTGTGGCGCTGTCCGGTTTTCTGATGACCTGCAACTATTACGACCGCCCGCGCACAGCACCTGGACTGCGGTCTGCCATGGTCTTTTCCCTGCAAAAAATACGCAAGCTGTATCCGCTGCACCTTATTATGATGGCTGCTGCCCTGCTCCTTGTGCTGAAGGGGCTCCTGGCGCAGCCCTCTGCCCGTGAGGCGTTGTCTTGTGCAGCGCAGCTTGTGGTAAGCATTTTTCTCCTGCAAACATGGATTCCCTCCAGCCGTTTCTGGTTCTGCCTGAACGGAGTAGCGTGGTATCTTTCGATGCAGGCTTTTCTGTATGCAATCTTTCCCTGGCTGCTCGCCGTGCTGAAAAAGGCCGATACTCGCAGACTACGCTGTATTGCTGCCGCGATTTTCTGCGCACAATTCCTTTTCTCCTTTGCAATCTGGAAGGCCGGACTCAGTGGAAAGGCCGTATTTTACCTGACCTATCTGTGTCCTCTTTTCCGGGCAGGAGATTTTGCCATCAGCTGCTGTATGGGCTGCCTTTACCGCAGCCGCAAGGAGGAGCGCATACCCTACGGTGCCTTTTCCCTTCTGGAGCTGGCAGCTGTGCTGTTTTCGGGCGGTTGCTTTTTCATCGCTGCCAGACAGGTAGGAGCTTTGGGCGCGGTAGCCTTCCGGTACAACGTACTGTTCACCCCCTCTGCGGTGCTGCTGGTCTGGCTGCTCGCCGTGGGCAAGGGAGTGATTTCCAGGCTGCTTTCCGCAAAGCCGTTTTTGTGGCTGGCCGGGCTGTCGCCTTACGGCTTTCTGATCCATCAGGTACTGATCCGGTATATGGAGTTGGCTGCAAACAAGCTTGGTCTTACGGCACATCCTGTGGTCTGGACCCTGACCGTATTTTTACTCACGCTCTGCCTGAGCAGCTTTTACAAGGCGTTGGAACGCCGGGTGCGGGGGCGTCATGGTAAAGCTGCCGCACAGTGAGCCTTTGGCTTTCTTCCTGCCATCTAAATCCCCTCCTTCCTCATTTTTTTCAATCATAAAAGGATCATGTGTCTCTACATGATCCTCGCATCAACAATTTTTCTATTTAGAGTTGTAAGCTTTCCGCATATTGGAACGGAATAATATCCCTCGGTGCGGTTTCAACATATGCCTGCTCTTTATGCATAAAGTTTATTATTTCATTCTTGCTCATCTTTCCAAGTTTCTCTATTACTACATCCAAAATATCTTTCTCTTCATCTGATAATTCGGGAAAAGTTTGTTGCCCACTCAGAGAAAAATGATAAGCATATGTCTCACCCATATCTACTTCTTCACAAGGAACACCTTTTAAGTCAATTATGGAATTGTGTCCCACCGGAACAGCTCCCATTGGAAGTGCTTGATATACTAAGCCCGTAATTGCAAAACCTCTTCTTTTATAAGATAATGCATCTGCATACCATATAAGTTTCATTAACTTTACCTTATAAAGACTTGTCACTTTGATTGATGATGCAAAATATCTAATTACCTCAACAACTTTATCCAATGATAAATCTGTGTTTCCATGAAACATTTGATTTCCCTGAAACTTTGCATAGCTCGCTTCAATTGCTTTTCTGAGATAGGCATCTCGATCTTCCTCGTATAAAGAGGTTGCTGCCGCTAAATATTTTTGATAAGACTCTGCTGATAGATTTGCTTTAGCTCCGTTTAAAAGAGACAAAAACCATTCTGGATCCTGATCTATTTTCTTAAGAATGGTATCATGTGCCTTATCCTGCACTTGGTGGCTTTCGTATCTTGTAATAGTTTTACTACCCCAACCTAGTAATAAGCATAAATCGCTTTGGCTTATACCATACTTTGCTCTAATTTCTCCTATTTGTGCTGATGTTAAAAGCCCTTCTTTTTTTCTATATGCATCCTTTAATCTGATGTCGTTGTCCTGCATCTGCTGCTCATCCATGTAGAGTTCTTTTGTTAATTCGCAGAAGAAATACGATGCCTCATAATTTACTGTGCTATTCTTAAACGTAGCCTGATCCATAATAAGAACGGTTTTCACTACATGTTCTTCCATACAGCATGGGCAGATTCTCTTTTCACTTTTAATGATCTTCATGTCCATGAAAACACCTCCTATTTTTTCTTATAAGGGAACATTTCTGGAGTAAATGCCTTCTCTGCAAAATGAAATGACATTACAAAAGTAGTTGTATTTCCATACAATCCCAACAGCTCAACCCTTATCTTAATATATACATCTTCTGTCCCGTTATAGACCTTTCCAAACTCACGCATCTCGCTTCTTTTCAGAAATCTTGTATCCTTTACTGTCCGCATATAGTCTTCCACTGATAGCGTTAATAATTCTCGTTTTAATGCATCTACAGGATTTTCGTCCGGAAATAGCCTATTTACAGTGTATTGATTTGTATATTTCTCGTCACGTTTTTCATCAACAACACGTTTAACCTGAAAATCTATCTGCGCACCATTATTTAATGAAAATTTTAAATCTTGAATATACGCTTTTACTTCTAACTCACTTTCAATTCGAGCTTTTGTTTCTTCAGCCAACGCATTTCCTCCAAGGTATCAATTGATACCTTTATAATATATCCATTATTCTATCTTGTCAACTGTTTATACCCACCACTGAATATTTGTAAGCGCTTGCCGTCCACTTTTTTTATCTTCAATATTCTCACTTCCATTCTCAACAATTCTGTTCTGAATAGATTCCATCATAACAAGCATTGTGATAGGGCTAAGTTCTGTACCTAAAAGGCACTTTTATTCAATTATTTTTGTCACAAAAAAGGCAGTTATTTTGGTATACTCTCTGCTGCACACAGCGCACCCGAGGATGTCAAGTCATTGCTACAAACTTTTTTGCCACTTTTTCCTCGATTTTTCCCATAAAACCGTTGTTTTGGAACAGAGGACGTTATATTGTTGTCACAAAATCAGCAGGGAGGATGTAACGTCATTGCTACAAGTTCAGTAGTAGTGGACGTTACATTATTGCTACAAATCAAGCCAGTGATTTCCATTCCACCTCCACTCTCCCATCATCATACACATATATCCCCTGCACATATTCTTCCAGCATCTCTCGTGTCAGCTTTTCATAGCCTAAATACATCAACATCTGCTCCACCGGAACATTCTTTTTCATCAGGATTTCTTTCTCACCGTTTATCAGTTCTTCCAACTCCTGTATACGTTTCTGCAATCGTTCTCTTTCTTCTTCCAACTGCTTCTTGGCTTCCATGAACTGTTTCTGGTTCATCTGTCCCTCGTGATACTTCTCATAGTTCTGACGGTTCTGAAGCTTTATCTGCTCCTGACGTTTTTCACAGTCCGTACTTTCCAGCTCATAGGCTTCTATGCTGTCCGTATGCTGTTTTCTCATAGATTGCTGCATCTGTTCCTGGCTGATATTCTGACGTAAATATGCCTTAATTTCTGCCAGCACGATATGCTCTAGCATTTTGTTATCAGCTTTTCCGGCAAAGCATCCTGTATCTTCTTTTCCTTTACTGTAAGCACAGCTATAAAGGATATGACCATGAACCGGACTGCTTGAAGTCAGGCTTCTGCGACAATTTCCGCATTTCACATAGCCACCTAACAATGTTGTTTCCCTGTCGAATTTGCTTTTCTTGGTGTATCTGATCTGCAAGGACTGTGCTTTTTCAAAAATTTCTTTTGATACGATCGGCTCGTGATGATTTTCCATCACTTTCCACTGATTTCTCGGTACCGGTACTTCTTTCCCTGTTCCGGGATCTGGAATTTTTGTCTTTCCATAGACCATACAGCCTATATAAGTTTTATCATCCACAATCTTCCGTATCATATCACTCGTCCACTGCAGTCCTCTTGATGCAGCTTTCTTGCTGTCTGATTTCTGTCGTCTGCTCATGGACTGCAAGGGAGTCAGTACCCCCTCTTCATTAAATAACCGACAAATCTCCATCTTGGAATACCGCTGATTTGTCAGTTCAAATACTCTGCGAATCACTTCTGCTTCGTCCTCTACAATCACCAGTTCTTTCTTATTTTCAGGATTGATTCGATACCCATACGGTGCAGAGCCACAGCAATACTCACCTTTTCCTCGTCTGGTACTGACTGCCGATTTTACCTTTACAGACTGGTCTTTCACATAAAAATCTGCGATCAGTCCTTTAAACTGTACTTCGATGTCGGAACTCTTTCCTATATAATCTTTAGAATCATATCGGTCTGAGATAGAAATAAATCGTACTCCCAGGAATGGAAAAATCTGTTCCAGATAAGTTCCCATCTCAATATAGTTTCTGGCAAAACGTGAAAAATCTTTTACCACAATACACTGCACTTTATTCTCCCTAGCAAGTTCCAGAACCTGCTTAATTGCCGGACGCTCCATACTGGAACCAGAATATCCATCGTCGTAGAACTCCTG
>ULRO01065629.1_pt1 | contig 22740 bp, 19 predicted proteins | sample 1955421 | NCBI WGS metagenome assembly ULRO01 (sample SAMEA4835682, study PRJEB28245) | human gut metagenome | biome: gut microbiome; material: fecal sample | place: Denmark | collected 2008 | reverse complement strand
CGCCAGATTGTGGATCTGGAGACCGTGGGTTCGAGTCCCACTGGGCACCCCACTAAAAAGTCCGCTGCATTGCAGCGGACTTTTTCTTTTAGGTGCCCAGTAGGACTCGAACCAACCTGTAGGAATGTCTACCGTGGTAGCTCCGTGGGGCGTCCCGTGCAGTGGATGCCGGGTGCCGCAACTCGTAGGCCGCTTCCCTCCTCCACTTTATAAACAGCTCCAGAACATCCCAAACCAGACCAAGGCCGCAGCCCAGAACACCCTTCCGTGTTCCGTGCTGCGGCCTTTTTTCGTTTCCTCAGCTTCCCAGCTGCTTCAGGATATTCTGGATCTCTTCGTTGGAGTAGCCCTCCTTCAGCAGCTCGCTCCGGATGGCCGTGTCGCTCCTGCCCTGACGGTAGAGGCGTGCGGCGCTGTAGGGCACGACCGTGCCACCTAAAGCCAGCACCGGCTCCCCGCCCGAGACGCCCGCACTCTTTGCCCCGGCGTTTGCCGCAGCCTGCTGGGCGCTCTGGGCCGCCTTGGACTGCTTGAGCGCCCACTCGCCCTTGGCGATGTTCAGCTTCTCGCTGGTGACATTGTTGTTGAACTCCTGCTGACGCAGGGTGTCCTGATACTGCCGCTCGGCCAGCTCGTTCTTGTACTTCTGCTGGGCCAGACTGTCCTGCCGCTGGTTCTCCTGCATCTGCTGGCTCCACGCAGCATCAGCACGCTCGGCCTCATAGGCGCGGTCCTTGGCGTACATATTGTAGCCGGTATTCGCCAGACTGCCCACCAGCGAGCCGATGCCGGTGGTGCCGGTGATGGCCAGCTGCACCGCGTCGCCGATGACGCCCAGAACACTCAGCACATTGCTGAATGCCTGCTGACGTTTGGCACGCGCCTGCTGTTCCTGCGCGGAGTAATAGCCGTAGAGGGTGTCCAGCCGACCCAGATAGTCCTGATAGCGGCCATAGTCCTGCTCATAGGCGGCGTTGTAGGCGCTGCCCTTCCGGTCGAGCTGACTATAGTAGTCCGACAGTTCCGCATTATACCGCGCCTGTGCGTTCTGTTCCTGCGCATTGAGCTGGTCGATGCGGGTCACGACATCGTCGCCCTCGCTGTTGTAGGTGTCCAGCGCCAGCCGGTAGAGGGAGGGCAGGGCGTCGTTCAGGGCACCCATCTGCTGCTGATACGCCTGCTGCGCCGCGCTGACCGCATAGCTCGAACCGTAGCCGCCGGTCAGGGCCGCTGCCTGTGCGGCGGCATCTGCGCTGGCATTGCGGGCGTTCTGGGTGTACTGCCGGGCATACTGGCGATAGAGCGGGTCCTGTGCATAGCTGTACTGGAAGCTGTCCCGCCCCAGCAGCTGACCGATGAGGTCTTCGATCCGGCCCTGATAGGCGCTCTCGTACTGGCCCGGACGGTTCTGCTGCCAGTTCTTCAAGTCGGCCGCCGCGTCGGTCACACTCTGGCTGGGGCTGTACTCCGCCTTTGCCAGCGCATTCTCCACCTCCCTGCGGCTGCTCAGGCCTGCCGTGCTGTAGGAAGACCGGGCCGCAGGCTGGGCGCTCAGCTCCTCCAAAAGCTGCTGTTCTTTCTTCTTCTCGGTACTCATAGCTTCTCCTTTCTCACTGGATGCTGTTCAGCCGGGTGCGCAGCGATTCCGACATATTTTCCATGTCCAGATTGCAGAGCACATATTGCAGCTGCTCCTGCATCTGGTATAAGTAGTTGCGGATGGCACGGGCATCCTCCGCGTCCATGTTCTCGCTCAGATGGGGCAGGCCGATCTTCGAAAGCCCCGTGACACTTGCCATATCAGTTCACCTCCTGTGCCAGAATGCCGCCTCTCGCGGCGGCGCTCGTCCGGGTCAGGCTGCGCAGGGTGATCTGCCCCCGGCCCTTCAGCCGCAGCCGCAGGCTCCCGCACCGCCTGGGCACGAAGGGGATGTCGAAGCAGTGCCGCCCGTCGGCCGTCCTCTGGGCCAGTGTCTCCCACGCCCCGCCGTCATAGCTCACCGCCAGCTCGAAGCGGCTCTTCGCCTCGGCCTCGAGCCGGAGGGTCAGCCGGGAAAGATACTGTTCTTCCGGGCGGTCCAGCCCGATGTCCCCGCTGACCAGCTCGAACCGCACCCCCTCTTCGAGGCCGTCGGCCCGCTGCCAGTTCTCCTCCCGCTCCGCATCCGCCGCCCAGACCGCCTTGCCATCCCAGAGGTAAAGCTGTCCACCGCTGCCGGTCATCTCGTAGGAGCAGACGTCCTCCTCCTGCCACAAGCCCCGCTCGGTGTCGTAGACCAGCAGCCGGACGGTCTGGGCTTCGCCGCTGCCCCGCACGAGATGCAGGTAATACCGCCCGTCCAGCGCACCGCCCAGAGCTGACTTCACGTTCCGCAGCCGGGCCGGGTCGAGGGCCGTCGAGACCTTGGTGGGGATGCTTCCATCCCACGCCATCACGCCGTCGGGCGAGAGATAGTAGAGCGTCTCGTTGATGACGCAGAGGCTCCGGGCCGCGCCCTTTGCCACGCCCCGGCAGCGCAGACTGCTCAGCTGGAAATCCGAGGGCTTGGAGCCATAGAGCTTGTGGAGAGTATTCTCCTTGAAGAAAAGTGCATATCCCATGCAGGTGGCCGCGCCAGTGAACGCCCCGTCGCTGCCCACGGTCACAGCATAGCTGTCGGCGGCGATGCCCCGGTAGGAGAACCAGTTGGACGGGTCGCCCAGCTTGCAGGCGTAGATGATGTTCTCCTTGCTGGAACAGCCCCATATCCGGTTGTCGCACTCGGTCAGATAGTCCATGTCCGGCACCCGGCGCTCCAGCCTCACCGTCTCCGCCGAGACGAACTCCCGTCTGACGCTGCCGTCCAGACTCACCCACCGCACCGCTGCGCCGGTGCGGGTCAGACGGCCATAGAACCACTCGCCGCCGGGGTCGGCCCTGACCCGCAGGGCGTCCTCGCTGGCGTCGCAGACGATGCGGTCGCCGTCCAGCCCGCTCCACTGCCCGGCCTGCTCTGCGCCCGAGCCGCTGAGGGCTACGGTGTCCTCGGCCCGGAAATTTGCGCCGACGCCCTTGGCCGAAATGCGGCAGCAGTCCAGCACCACCGCCGACCAGTTGCCCGACGCCTCGCTGTACACCTCCAGCGTGCTCTCGCTGCTCCATGGCTTCTCCGGGTCCTCCACCCGGAGGAAGAGCTGCCCATCCTTCGGATTTTCCGGCTCCGAAGGGCCGCTGCCGCTCACCTCGTAGACCCTGCCCTCGGCGTCGCAGGGGGCAAACTCCATGCTGGCGTTCGCCCCCGACCACACCGCCCCCAGTGCGCTCACCTCCCGGCTGACGGTGTCGAAGGCCAGCTTGTCCGGGAAGATCAGAATTTTTGTCCCGATGCCCACCAGCGTCTTTTTTCCGTCCTCCACCGCATTCTCTAGGGTCGCTTCCAGCTCGTCGGGGTCGTCCGGGGTGTAGATGAGGCGGGTGCCGCAGACCATCAGCAGGCCGTTCAGGTGATACATCCCGTTCAGCTCTGCCGTCTCCCGCAGCTTCCGGCGGGGCAGACGGGTGCTCAGGGCCGGGAAGTTCCGGGCCGAAAAGTTGATGCCCGCGCTGTACTCCGCCTCGGTGCAGCTGTACGTCTCGTTCAGCCCGCCGAACACCCGCAGCATATTCCGGGTGTTCTTCAGGCCGTTCCGGTTCGCAAGGATCATCTGTCATCCCTCCTTCACCAGCGCCACCTACTGCCCCGTGCGGGCCGGTAGTTCCGCCGCAGCCACCCGGCCAGCTCGGCCAGAATGCTGTTGTATTGGGTCTGCTCCCCGGCGTAGCGGTCGTTCTCTCCCAGCGCGGCGTCGGTCATGGCGCACAGGTAGTGGGGGTACAAGCTATCAAAGGGCGGCGGCACCAGCAGCACATCGTCGTCCCGCAGACCGTCGTCCCACGCGAGGTCTGCCCCCACGCCCTCCCGGCTGTCGGCACCGCTGGGGCGGAAGAACCGCTCCCGCAGCATCCCGTCCACCTCGCACAGCCACCGCTGCCGGGTCCGGGCCGCGACACGGCTGCCCGGGCGCAGCTCCTCAGCCCGCTCCATCGCTTCTCCTACCGTCATAAAAAGCCTCCTTTCGCTTTTTCCAAAAAAGCCCGGCAGCGGCGGCCTTTCTCTGCCGTTTCTGCCGGGCCGCGTTTTTCTTACTGGGCCGCAGTCTCTGCTGCAGCGATGCGGGCGGCGGTGTACTCATCCTGCTGCTGGCTGTGCTCCAGCACCTCAGCCACCTCAGGCGGCACCTCCACCTCCACGCCCCGGCGGATCTTGTAGTTCACGCCGTTGACGCTGACGAACAGGTCGCCCTTGTAGCGGCTGTTGTCCTTGAACAGCCGGATGCGGACATTCTTCTTTTCTTCCATGGCTTTCTCCTTCCCACGGGCCTGCCCTTGTAAGCGAGGCCCGCCCTTTCTATTTTTTTACCGGGCCTTTCTCGTCCAGCGCAGAGCTGTCACCGCAGGTGACTGAGAGGGCTTAATTCGCCGCCGCAGTACCCGAGTAGCTGGACACGCTCTCAATACGCACCATATACTGTTCCACCAGACGTTCCGCCGCACGCATCCCCTTCCAGCCCACGGAAGCGCGCTGGTTCAGCGGGTCGTCGCCGTAGCCCAGCTGCTTGACGATGTGCTCCAGACCGCCGCCTTCCAGCTCGGTAACGCCGTAGGCGTGGGCACCCAGCACCAGAGTACCGAACACGGCCAGACCCGTCGGGCAGGTGCCGTCCTTCCAGATCTTCGCCTCGCTGGTCTCGATAAAGCGGATGTTGCCCAGCTTGCCGATCTCGCCGCGGTACATGGTCTCGGGGTCGGCGTACTTGTGGGCCTCGATGAACTCCTTGCAGGTCTTGAGGTCGTAGGCCGCATAGGGGTGGATGATGGCGATGTAGCTGTCGCCGATGGGATCAGCATTCATCGCGCCCAGCTGCGCCGCCGCCTGAAAGAACAGCTTCGGGGTCAGGGTGCAGCTCTTGTCCAGCGCTTTGCGGCTGGTGACAGCCGTCTCGGTGCCGTCCTCCCCCAGCTTCGGCGCATAGATGACATTGGTGCCGCCGGCCAGCACATCGCGGGTGATGCTGTCCATGGTGCGGCCGGCCTGACTGGCCAGCACGCGGGTCGCCTGCACCACATTGTTGTCGATGGCGGTCATCTGCAAAACATCGGTCAGCGGGGTCCAGCCGCCATACTGGTGGAGGTCGCTGGTGATGGTGGTGACGTTCAGGGCCTGACCGTTGGGGGTCACGCCCTCGGTCAGCGGGGTGTCGGCCTTGGGCAGGCTGTCGTACTTGCGGAACTCGATGGTCTTGCCGCCGTTCTGGGGCACGGGGTAGTAATCCGCGAACTGATCGTGCACCAGACGCGGCTCGGCCTGATCGATGAGGCGCTTTTCGTAGAAGGTCTTCATTTCCTTGGTCATAGTGCCGGTGGTGTTCTGCAGGCTTGCAGAAGCGTCGGCAAAGAGCTGGAGATCCATCTTCACGTTGTCGTTTTTCATGTCATTTGTCCTTTCTTTTCCTTGCTTTTTGACCCCTCCTGCATCGGAGAGGTTTTCTTCAGAAACTGATCTTCACTCCGTGCATCGCACGGCGTTCCAGCGCCTCGCGCTGGGCGCGGGTCATGCTGGCCACATCGGCACGGGTGACGGCTGCGCCGCTGGGGCTGGTGCCGTTCTCCGCCGGGCGGGCCGAGCGCTGGCGGATGCGCTCCACGACGCCCTGCTCCACAGTCCGGGCGGTCTGCTGCAGCGCATCACTGTAATGGGCCAGACGGTAGGCATCCCCCATCCGCATCCCGGGCAGCTCCATCAGACGGCGCATTTCGGGGTTCGCAAGCTCCTGCCGGAGCGAGAAGCCCGGGACGTCCCGGCGGATCATCGCCTCCTCTGCGGCCCAGCGGGCGTGGAGGGCACGGACGGCATTCTCCCCCGCCTGCAGGCCCGGGACAGGCGGGAGCGGCGCAGGACGTTCCTGCGGTGCAGGCGGCTCTTCCGGCTTTTCCGGTGCAGTCTGCGCCGGCACCTCCAGAGTCTCCCCGCTGCCCTCGTCGGCCCTCATGGTGCCGGAGGCGATGGCCTGCTGGGCCTGTGCGTGGCTGAGGGCGGGGGCACCTTCACCGCCCTCTGCAAACATCTGCAAGTCCACCATCGCCTGTTCGCCCCGGCCGCTCAGGTCGGCAAAGCGGACATGGTCCGGGTAGCGCTCTGCCAGCAGGGCAAAGCCTGCCTTGGCGAACTCGAAGGCCCCCTCCACCCACGGCTTCTGGGGCGCAGCCGCCGTCACCGCCAGACGCGGGCCGTCCGGCTCGTCCCATGCGCCGCTCTTTGTCCCCTCCTCACCCGCCAGCAGGGCGCAGAGGGTCTGCATCAGGGTACTTGCTCCCGCACACACGATGTCCTGCCCGGCGGGGGCATAGCCCGCGTGGCCCGAGGCCTCCAACCGGCAGGTGGGGCCTGCCGGGCCGTCCAGCTCGGTATAGTTCACTTTTATCATCTCATTTCTCCTTTCTGCGTCTTCATCGCCCTCGCCATCGCCGCCGTGCTCAGTTCCTCCGCCGGGCCGCTCAGCTTGGGCGGGGCAGGCTGTTCCTGCGCTTCCAGCAGGCCCGTCAGCCGGGCCATCTGGGCCTGCATCTGTGCCAGCTGCCGGGCGAGGGTGCCGTTCTGCCGCACCCGCTGGCGCACCTTCTCAATGCCCTCGAAGTCCATCATTTCCAGTGCCGCCAGCGCCGCATCGGCGTTGGCCGGGGCAAAAAAGCCCAGCTGATAGCACTCCTTGGCCGTCTCATTCTGGGAAAGACGGCTGAAGGTAGACTTCTTCTCCGCGCTCACCACGATGTCGAACACCGGCTCACGGCTGCCCAGCTCCACACCGCCCACGACCTTCGCCGGCCGGGCGCGGAGCACCTCGCCCGAAAACCGGACAAACTCGCTCTCGCCGCCCTTTCCCGTGATGCGGAAGATACGCTCCTCGTCGTAGAACTGCCGCATCAGCTCGATGATGAGGTAGCACTCCTTGGCAAATGCCCGGTAAGCGCTCTTGAGCATATCCCGGCTGAGCTTGCTGCCCGCCTCCTGCAAAGCAGCGATGGCCGAAGCCGCCGTGACGCCTCCGGCAGTACCGCCCTGCGTCATGTCGCGGTTGCCGCTGATCTCCTTCAGCTCCTCGATGCGGCTGTTGCGGTAGCTCAGGCTGTTGCCCTGCAGTCCCGCCGTCTGCATCGGCCGGAAGCTGTCGTCGTTCAGCCGCCCTGCCACATGGATGATGTCCCGGGACAGGTCGGTCAGCTCCTCCTCGTTGACCCCTGCTGTGTCGCTCAGGACATACCGCTGCCGGGCCGAGAGCAGGACGTTCTCATCCATGGCGTGGTTCATCCGGTCGATGGCGGTCTGGCATTCCTTCATCACGTCGATGTACCCGAAGCCCGCCGGGCTGTCCTCCTCCATGAACAGCGGGTCGAACACAAAAGGATACCTGCCGTGGTCGTAGAATCCCCGTTCGGCCAGTGCCGGGTCGTTCTCGCTGGCGTAGAGCACCACGCCGTTGCAGAACTTGCAGTAGTGCAGCACGCTCCGGCCCTCCGGCGAGAGCTTTTTGTAGTACCAGTCCACCACGACGCTCTTGCTGCTGGTGTCGAGGCCGCCGTCGTGGATGTAGCGGGGCACATCGAGGACGCTGGCGGTGTGCCCTGCCAGCTGAGGCCAGCGCTCTTCCAGCTGGTTCGAGTCCGCCAGACTCAGCGAGAAGAAATGGGGCGACGCCTGAATGTCGTCCACGCCCGGCTCCCAGTAGAGCATCAGCAGGTTCATGGGCCGGATGCTGATCTCGCCCACGCCGCCCCGCTGCTCCGGGTCCCAGAACACCCCCTTGACACCGGTGCCCTGCTTGAGCTTGCGCCACCATGTGTCGCTGTACACCTGCTCGTAGTCGGCCTGTTCCAGCACTACGGGCAAAACGCTGGAAAGCGCCTGTGCCGCAGCCTCATCGTCCTCGGCCCGGGGCAGGACGTTGGGGCTGGGGTAGTTGTCCATCGCGTCAGCGTGCTTGTTGGCGATGGAGTTGAACAGCCACCCGCTGGACGGCTGGGGCTTGCCCTCCATCATGGGGTTCTGGTAGTTCTTCCAGTGCCCCATCCGGAACCACAGCTCATTATCCACCAAGCGCTTGTCCAGCGCCGCCTTGCCTGCCTTGTACCGCTGCAAGATCTGTGCCGCCTCGCCCACCTCCTCCGGCCCGATGGGCAGCTTTTCTCTCATCTCGTCCAATTTAACTCCTTTCTGCCCTCTGTCGCAGGGCACTTCCGTTTCTGCCCGGCCTGCCAACGCCTCTCCCTTTGGGAGAGGTGGCATTGCGAAGCAATGACGGTGAGGGCAAGCCCGTCTCCCGAGAGCCTCCGCACAGCGATAAGCAGTCTTTTTGTTAAATCGTATTTATCGCTGTGTCCATGCCTTCACCGTCAGCATCCTTGCCCTCTCAGGCGCTCACGCGCCAGCTCTCCCAAGGGGAGAGCCTTGCCTTCACACCCTCAGAAATCTCGCCCTCCCATGCAGCTCCAGCGGGTCATCCCGCACCGTCGGCCCGGCGATCTGCCGGGGCGGCGAGATGGGGTTCTCCATCAGCACATAGCGGCACTCGTCGTAGATATGATCCTCCTGCCGGGTGTCGATGTCCTCCACATTGCTCTCGTCGTACACGAGGTTCGGGATGGTACGGATGAAGTGTTTGCAGGTATGGAACACCTGCAGCATCGGCCTGCCCTCCTCGTCGAAATGCAGCCGGTAGTGGAACTGCATCTTGCCCGCCAGACGGGTGTGGTCTCCGGGCCTCCAATGCAGGAAGTTCGGGCTTTTCTCCTGCATATCCGCGACGCTCTCGCCCCGGCTCTGGTCGAAGATGGCCGGGTCGGCGATGCCTGCGATCACCCGCCCCCGGAGCATCGGGTCGTTCTGCTCGGCCTCCCGGATGCGCCGGGCCTGTTCCACCGGGTCGAGGTGCGTTCCCTCGTCGGGTCGGCCCGTGCAGCCGTAAAGCTCCTTGATGCGGTAGAGCCGCCCCTCCTCGTCCGCCGCGTACCACCCCACCGAGAACGGCTTCGAATAGCCGAAGTCATACCCCCGGTAGATCTTCCAGTGCTTCGGGATGGCAAAGGGCGCGATGACATGAGTCCAGCGCTGGTCCTCGTAATGCTTCGGGTCGTTCCGCCACTCGGTGAACACCTGCCCGGAAAAGCTGTCCCAGCTGCCATAGAGCAGCGCCTGCTTTTCCGCCTCCGGCATGGCTGCGAGGCTGGCCAGATAACCCGGGTCGTTCTTCAGCAGAGCGGGGTTGTCAAAGACGCTGGACGGGATGAACACCCTTGCCCGCCGGAGCATCTTTTCCGTACCGTCCGGCATCTGCACCGTGCACTCCTCCTCAATGGGGGTTCCGGGCGGGGCGGGAGTGATGAACCTTGCCTTGACCCAGCCGTGGCCCACCCCGCCGGGGTTGGTGGTGGCCCGCAGGTACACCCGTGTGCCGGGGCCGGTGGGACGGTTGCGGCTCATCATATAGCTGTACTCCTCCCACTCGAAGTGGGTCAGCTCATCGAAGCCGATGAAGTCGAAGGCCTTGCCCTGATAGTTCGTCCGGTCTTTCGTGTGCTGCATCGAGCCGAAATAGATCTTCGCCCCGCTGGGGAAGACCCACACATGACTCGTGGCGTTATACTGCGCCTCCGGGAAAGCCCGGAGATAGTAGCACTGGCTCTTGTCCACGAGGTCGGACAGCTGCGGGTAGGTCTTGCGGAGGATGAGCGCCCGGTAGTGGGGGATGTGCACCTGCCGCAGTGCCTCGATGACGAGGGCGTCGCTCTTTCCGCCGCCTGCCGCGCCGCCGTAAAGCGCCTCCGGCTCAGGCCGCCGCATGAATTCCAGCTGCCTCGGCTGGGGCTTCCAGACGATGTTCCGCTCCTTGTTTTCTTCCATCATGCCTCCTCCACCGGCGGCAGCAGCACCACGCCGCATTCCCGCCCTTCTTCCTCCATTTCTTGGTCGTTCAGGGTCTTCGTCACGCCTGTCAGGTCTTTCAGCACGGCGGTGGCCTCCTTGAGATCCTTCATGAGGCCGGTGTCGGTGCTTTTTTCCTTCCGGGCCGCACGCTGGCGGGTGTTCAGGCCCTTGATCTCCTGCACCAGCATGGTGCTCAGGGTGTCCGCAGCCTTCTGAAGATTTTTCATCCCATTGGACGCCTCCTGCTTTTCCTGCCCCATTCTGTGTTCTCACATCCTTTCGTTCTTTCGTTGGCAAAAGGATACCACGCTTTTTCCCTCCGCAGGAGTACATACTTTTTGATTCGCCTTTGTATCTTTCGTGGCATTTTATCCCTATAGTAATATTTTCGGGCAAGAAAAATCCCCTGCCTGTGTTCTTTTCCACAGACAGGGGATTTTTGCACGATTTTCTGCGCAAAGTCTCCGGGAGGTGCTCCGTTTTCTTTTACAGCGTTTCCACCCGGTCGAACAGCGCTTTCGCGGCTTCCACGGCCTCCTTGCTGCCGAACGCCACCCGAACGCCCTTCTCCATCCGGACAGACAGGTCCGCCGCCTCAGCCTTGAGGGCGGCAGCATCCACACTGCACAGGCTCTTCCGCTCGGCGGCGTTCATCTCGTCGGTGATGCCGCAGAAATACTTGCAGTCGGTGGCCGCAGCCTCGTCCCGGGGCTTGCGCGGGGTGTCCAGCTTAGCCGCAGCGCCCACAATGAATTCGTTCATATCGTTTTCGGTGTAATCGCGCCCCGCCAGCTCTGCCGGCCCGGCGGCAAAGGCCTCGTAGCTCTCCGTCAGATGGGGGTCACGGTAGGTGTAGAGGTACTCCACATCGTCGTTCTGGGTCACCATGCCGGTGCCGTAAGCGCCGCCCACCTCCCGGATGCTGTGCCACAGATACTCGTAGCTCATCACCCGGGCCAGCACCTTCCGCTCCAAGCGCCGCTCCATCGGCCATGCCAGAACATCATAGTTCACGCCGCCGTCGATGACGAAGGCCTCGTTCACCGGTGTCGTCAGCTCCTCGGTGTAGGGCACCGCTGCGCGGCGCTCTCCGGCCGCAAAAGCACTGCCGGGCAGCAGCTTTTTCAGGGTGTCCAGTGCTGCATCGCTGCCGTGGAGACTGACCGTCAGGGCGTTCCCGCCCAGCACCTTCTCCCGCAGTGCTTCCAGCCTCCGGCCCAGTCCGGCCCAGTCGGCTTCTTTCTGCAGCCCGCAGAGGAAGTGGTAGTAGCTCACGCCGCTGCACCGCTCGTTCATGGCGGCCTCCACCGAGAAGTGGGCCGCCGCACGCATCGACGCAAAGGCATGGCCCTCCCGCAGGAATCTCTGCTCCATCATCAGCTTCTGCTGGCTGACCACCCGCTCCATCGCGGCTTCTGCCTGTGGGCCGGTGAGCTTCGTTTCATACAGCCACTCGCCGCCCAGCTCCACAGCCTTTTCGAGGCTGCGTTCCAGCAGGCTCATCCCGGCCACCAGCTTTGCATGGACCGGTCGGCCCGGCTGGCGGCCGGTCCAGCCGTCCACCCATGCGCCGCTGCGGCCCAGCCATGTGTTCCGCAGGGTGTTCAGCTCCTGTGCCGTGTGCTTCCCGGTGTCCAGCTCGTCCACCACATCGGTCAGCAAGTTCAGATAGGGCATCTCCTCCGGCGCTGCATTGCCGATGTCGTAGTAGAAGTTCAGGTAGGTGCTGCCCGCCGAAGGGTGATGCAGCAGCTCAGCCCCGGCCAGCATCCCGCCCCGGCCCGGGGTCAGCTTCTTGCCCTCGCCGAGGTCGGCAGCGGTCAACGGATGGTCCAGCACCAGCTTGCCGTCGGTGCGGGCGGCCCGGCCCTCTTCCTCCTTCTTGGGCAGGGCGGGCACTTGGATGACCTCCACCGGCGCGGGCGCGAACAGCTCCCGCAGCAGCTCGTTGAACCACCCCTTTTCCAGCTTCTCCCGCAGCGAGGCGAACAGCCCGTTGGTATGCAGCAGCAGGGCCGGGTCGCCGGTGTGGAGCCAGCCGGTGGATGCATGGATGGCGTCCAGCACACCGTCCGGGATGCTGCCCGGGCGCTCAAGGGAAGCGAACTCGGTGGAGTTGAGGCTTGCCATCAGCAGCTCTTCGGGGATGCCCTTTTCGAGGATGCCGTCCACAGCATTCCGGACAGCGGCAGCAAATTTCCCTGCCGACGCCTCGGTGGCTCCCCGCAGTACCAGCTCCAGCGTCGGCTGCAAAGTGCTGTCGTCGAAGCCCACATCAATGTCCGCCCCCAGCTTTTCTTCCAGCAGGGCGGCTTTCAGAGGCGACTGGTTGTTGCCCAGCAGGGCGTCCAGCAGGATCTCCACACCCAACTGGCGCTCCCGGTCCGCGAACGCGCCGGTGTACCACGCCAGCGCGCACTGTGCCTCGTCCGGCTCGGGCTTTTCGGTGTAGTAGGGGATGTGCAGCCGCACACCGGCCTGCTCGTCCTGTACCGTCAGCCGGGGGCGGCTGACACTCTTGGGCATATGGCTCAGATACTGCTCATCGAGGAAGGCCAGCTTCTCGGCCATGTCCATCTTACCGTAGAGGGTGATGCAGCAGTTGTCCGCACTGTAATGACGGCGGTAGACCCGGACATACTTCTCATAGGTCAGCGCCGGGATGGAGGCCGGGTCGCCTCCGGAGACGAAGCCGTAGGCCGTGTCCGGGAACATCGCCCGGCTCAGGGCGTTCTGCAGCTGGGCGTCCGGCGTCGCCAGTGCGCCCTGCATCTCGTTGTAGACGACGCCGCTCACCGTGCCGTCCTCGTCCCGGTGCCAGCCCTCCTGCTCGAACACGCCCCGGTCCACCATCGCCAGCGGGCAGAACACCGCGTTGAGGTAGACGTCCATCAGGTTCTTGAAATCCGTCTCGTTGGGCGTTGCGAAGGGGTAGACCGTCTTGTCCGGGAAGGTCATGGCATTCAGGAAGGAGGCCATGCTGCTCTTGAGCAGCTGCAAAAACGGCGACTTCACCGGGTATTTCTCGCTGCCCGCCAGCACCGAGTGCTCGAGGATGTGGAACACGCCGGTATCGTCGGAGGGAAAGGTGCCAAATCCGATGCCGAAGGCCTTGTTGTCGTCGTCGTTCTCCACCAGCAGGACAGCCGCCCCGCTGACGTCGTGGGTCAGCACGGTCAGCGTCCCGTGCTGTTCGGGGCACTCCTCGCGCTTGACGAGGGTATAGCCGGGATATTGTTTCATGGTCTTGCTCCTTTGCGTTTTCTGGATTTTTCTCTATTGTATCATCCTGCCCGCCAAAACACAATGAACGGTTTGTGAATCATAACTTCCCGGACGCAAAAAGGCCTCCCCTCGAAGGGGAAGCCTCTCTGCATGTATCGGGAATTATTGAAGGAATTTTCGTTGCTCTATGAGATGCAAATTTGGAAATCAAACCTTCTGAACCAGGAAGATAGCTCTGCCAATCGGACGCTTTTCGCCTTCCATACCGGGTGCCCAAATCAAATCCTCAGGCAGAGTGATGTCGTCCGTAGAGATATATGCTGCATCACCGGGCATCTTAACAACCAGCTCGCGCTGGTTGTCAGCAGCAGTACCGTTGATGAGCTGCAAAGTAACTCTGACGTTGATCGAAGTATCGACCGTCTTTTTCACCTTAACGATAGCCAAAAGCGTGTTACCATTGTCAATGATCTCGACCGGAGTAGTGTCGGCCAGTTCATAGCCCTGCGGGATCTTGTCCGCAGGAATGCTCTTGGGGTCAACGACGGTAGCATCCTTCAGAACAGGATGCTCATAATCATCGCCGCCATTTCCAACGCCTGCGCCGCCATTGTCAACATCAGCAAAGATAATCTTTACCGACTTGCTCGTCGTGCCCGGCACATCCGGAACTTCCGTACCGGGGACCTTACTGCTGCTGTCGCCGCCATCACAGCCTGCCAGCACACCTGCTGCGGCAACAGCCAGAGCCGCAACACCAGCGCTCTTGAGGAAACGGCGGCGGGAAATCATATCCAGTCTCATAATTAAAACCTCCACATTGTTTTAGATTTAGAGGTCTTTCCCCGCTCGCATTTTCTTCCTTCCGGGCGTAAGGCAAACCTCTGTTCTGATTCAGTATACCCCCCCCCCGATTATATTTGTCAAGAGGTTTCAGTATTTTTGTGGCGGCTTTCTGCATAAAAAATCGCCCGGCTTTTCTGCGTTTTCCACAAAATATAGCAGTTTGTGTTTTGAATGCACAAGCACCATCCGCAAGCTGCGTATCGCAACTATGACGTTTTGATAGGCGCTATTTTTGAAAGTTACAATAAAAAGAGAGCTGTGCAGGACAGCTCTCTCCGTTTCCGTTTTTTATGAAATTTATGCCGTCTCTCCCTGACGGCAGGACACCCGGAACAACACGAATCCCACGACGAACAGCACGATGAGGGAGCCGACGCCCACATTGGCGCTGCCGGTCAGCTGGCTCCCCACACTGACGATCATCGTCCCGAGGAAGGATGCCCCCTTGCCGCAGATGTCGAAAAGCCCGAAGTACTCGCCCGACTTCTCCGGCGGGATGATCTTTGCAAAGTGGGAGCGGCTGAGGGCCTGCACGCCGCCTTGGAACATCCCCACGATGACGGCCAGCACCCAGAACTGCCACTGCCGGGTCAGAAAGAACGCAAACACCGCGATGCCCGCATAGGCCGCGATGCAGACCGGGATGAGCTTCGACGAGGGATACTCGTTGGACAGCCGCCCGAAGATGAGGGCCGACGGGAACGCCACGATCTGCGTCACCAGCAGCGCCAGCAGCAGCCCGGTGGTGTCCAGCCCCAGCGCCGTGCCGTAGGCCGTGGCCATGTCGATAATGGTATACACGCCGTCGATGTAGCAGAAGAACGCCAGCAGGAACCAGAACACCTGCTTGTCCTCCGGCAGATGCCGCAGGGTCTGGCCGATGCGGACAAAGCTCTGGCGTACTGCGTGCTGTTCCACCTCCACATAGTGGAGCTGTCGGTAGCTTTTCAGCAGCGGCAGGGGGGTCACGAGCCACCACACCGCCGTCAGGATAAGCGCGATGTTCAGCGCCGTCATCTGGCTGAGGCCAATGGCCCCCGCCCCCAGCACAAGGCCGAGACAGACCACGAAGGGCACGCAGCTGCCGATGTAGCCCCACGCATAGCCCCGGCTGGACACCTCATCCATCCGCTCCGGCGTGGTCACATCCCCGAGCATGGAGTCGTAGAACACCAGACTGCCCGAAAATCCCACCTTCGCAATGACGAAGATGACGAGGAAGGGCAGCCACGCCGACGCCGCGCCCATGGCGCAGCATCCCACGATGCCCACGCCGACGCAAAGCATGAAGATGGGCTTCTTGAAGCCTCTGGTGTCCGCCACCGTGCCGAGGATCGGGCTGAGGATGGCCGTGATGATGGTCACGACCGAGCTGGCATAGCCCCAGTAGGCCAGATACTCCACCGAGGTCAGGCCGCCGCTCTCTGCCAGTGCGTTGAAGAAAATGGGGATAAGGGTCGCCACCATCAGCACAAAGGCCGAGTTTCCCACGTCGTACAGGATCCAGTTCCGCTCCAGCCTCGTCAGGCGAAAATTGCCATTCTTTCCCATCCAGTGCTCCTCTCAGTCTTCCCCGAACGTGTGCTGATATTCCGGCCCCAGCGGCTTTCCTCCGGCATACTCGCCGATGAGCCGCGCCGCCAGCGGCACAGCCGTTTTGTACAGCTCCTCGAGCTTCCGGCTGCTCTGGACACACTTGGGGTTGGGCTGCGGGTTTGCCACAAGGCCGTGCATGAACTCATACTTTCCGGCGGCGCGCATCCCGGCCAGCACCACCCAGCGTTTGACGGGGTTCGCCGCCTGCAGCATATGGTGCACCGAGATCATCCCCTTCATCGCCGCCAGCGTCTCATCCACCGTGACGCCTTCATAAAAAGGCGCGACGACCTCCGCCCGCTGGCGGCTGGGCTTGATGTGGCTGGCCGTGAAGAACTTCATGGGGTCATAGCCGTCCTCCCGCAGCAAGGCGTTGTCGAACTCTGTCTCGATCTCACAGTGGCTCACGCCGCTCTCCCGGACATAGGCCTCCACATAGGGGTGACAGGTGCTGTCCAGCGCAAAATGGCAGACGAAGCCCAGCGCGTAGGCCAGCGCAGCGTCCTTATCCGCCGCGTGTTCCACCACGGCCCGGGCGCGGGTGAAAAACACCTCGCCCTTTTCCTCGTGCATGGCATTCCCCAAACGGTTTACCGGGTTCGTCTGCAATGCCTTGTAATAAAACATCAGGTCAGGCCCGTGGAGGCCCATATCGTAGAGTTCCCGGTGCTGCTCCAGCGTCTGGCGCAGCCCGTCCGGAAGCAGGGTCAGAACATCCGCGCCAAAGCGGCGGTGTGCGTAGGTAGAAGGCATGATACCGCCCCTTTTCGTTTATTTTTCGTAGCCCTGCGGCAGCTCGTTCTTCAGGCCGCGCTCCATCAGGGACTTGACGGCCTCCGCCGCGCTCATCCCCTTGTTGACGATGGCGTTGACGGTCTGGACGATGGGCATTTCCACCTGATACCGCTCGGCCAGCTCCAGCGCAGCGGGCAGGGCGTTCATGCCCTCCACCACCATGCCCACTTCCTTGACGGCGTGCTCCGGGGTCTCGCCCTTGCCGATAAGGATACCGGCGCGGTTGTTGCGGCTGTGCATACTGGTGGCCGTCACGATGAGGTCGCCGATGCCGGCCAGACCCGCAAAGGTGTGGATGTTGCAGCCCATCGCCACGCCCAGACGGGCGATCTCGGCGATGCCCCGGGTGATGAGGGCGGCGCGGGCGTTGTCGCCGTAGCCGAGGCCGGTGGAGATGCCGACGCCCAGCGCGATGACGTTCTTCATGGCACCGCTCAGCTCCACGCCCTTGATGTCGTCGTTGGTGTAGACGCGCATGACGTTGTTGGTAAAGACCTCCTGCACGAAGGCCGCGGCCTCGGCGTCCTTGCTGGCCGACACGATGGTGGTGGGCAGGTCGATGGCCACCTCCTCTGCGTGGGTGGGGCCGGACAGGGCCACAAGGCGGACGTTCTTCGGGCCGCCCTCCCGGCCCAGCTCATCGGCAAGGATCTCCGTCATGGTGTACAGCGTGTCCGGCTCGATGCCCTTTGCCACGTCCACGATGATCTGGCCGTCGGCCACATAGGGCCGGGCCTTTGCTGCCGTGGAGCGGACGAAGACCGACGGCACCGCGAACAGCAGGATGTCCTTGTCCTTGCAGACTTCCTCGATGCTCTTGGTGAACCGCAGCTCCTCCGGGATCTTCATCTGCGGCAGGTTGGGGTGGACGCGGGTCGTCGAAAGGTCATCGATCTCCTTCTCGATGGCCGACCAGACCAGCACATCGTTCCCGCTCACCGTCAGCATCCGTGCAAGGGCCATGCCCCAAGTTCCAGCGCCCAGAATACCAATACGTTTCATCACGTTTGTCCTCCGTATCCGCCGCGCTCCCATCTGCCGGGGCGTGCGGCCTGTTCTGCCCGTGCCACCGCACAGGTCTATTCGATTCTATTGTACCCGAAAGCCCCTGCCGCGTCAACTGTTCCGCCGTTGTGCACAAAGTTCATGCATCTTTTTCATTCATTTCATCCATACCATGCAATTTTTCGAAACCATTTGCGTTCCCCCGGGAATCATGCTATAGTATTCTGGTAGGATTTGTAGGATTTTCTGCTCAGACCCTTGACTGAAAGTATGGTTTAAGGTGTATCATGAGCTTTCCTGCTGTTCCATCGGTTTATCGCATTTTTCAAAAAGTGCGATAAAAAGTCAAACTGCTCTATTTTTCATTTTGAAGAAGGACATCATCCATGCTGGAATCTTTGTTATCCAACCGCACCGTCAGCGTGCTCTGGGAGGCCCTGCCCCGCATCCTGTCGGCGGGCCTCACCATGACCATCCCCCTCACCCTTGTCTCGTTCACTCTGGCGATGGTGCTGGCCGTAGCCGTGGCTCTGGTACAGTACGCCCGGGTGCCGGTGCTGAGTCAGCTGGCCCGGTTCTACATCTGGGTCATCCGGGGCACACCACTTCTGGTGCAGCTCTTCATCATCTTCTATGGCCTGCCCAGCGTGGGCATCATGCTGGACGCCTTTCCGGCGGCGGTCATCGCCTTCGCCTTCAACGAGGGCGCTTACTGTGCCGAGACCATGCGCGGTGCGCTGGAAAGCGTGCCGCAGGGCCAGCTGGAGGCCGGCTGCTGCGTGGGCATGAGCTGGTGGCAGATCATGCGCCGCATCGTGCTGCCGCAGGCCCTGCGCACCGCCGTGCCCGCCCTCTCCAACTCCCTCATCGGCATGATCAAGGACACCTCTCTGGCCTCCAACATCACCGTGGCGGAGCTGTTCATGGCCGGCCAGCGGGTCGCCGCCCGCACCTACATCTTCCTGCCCATCTACTGCGAGGTGGCGGTGGTGTATCTGCTGTTCTGTACCGTCATCACCAAGCTGCAGGGGCTGCTGGAGCGCCAGCTCAACGCCCACGGCTTCCAGTAAGAAAGGAGTATGGCTGTTATGGCAATGTTAGAGATCCGCGGCGTCCGCAAATCCTTCCATACATATGCAAAGCCCGGTGTCCGTCCCGGCATCTTTGGCCGTGCCCCGAAGCCGGTCAGCAGCCTTGATGTGCTGCGCGGCGTCGATCTGACGGTGGAAAAGGGCGATGTCGTCGCCATCCTCGGCCCCTCCGGCTCCGGCAAGACCACCCTGCTGCGCTGTCTCAACTTCCTCGAGACCGCCGACGCAGGCACCCTCACCTTCGACGGTGAGGCCTTCGACCTTGCCCGCGCCGACCGGGCCTCCATCGCACGGCTACGTCGGAAGACGGCCTTCGTTTTCCAGAACTATAACCTCTTCCGCAACAAGACGGCCCTCCAGAATGTCACCGAGGGCCTCATTGTTGCCCGGAAAATGCCCAAAAACGAGGCCAACGCCATCGGCATGAAGATGCTGGAAAAGGTCGGCCTCGCCGACCGGGCCGACTACTACCCCCGCCAGCTCTCGGGCGGTCAGCAGCAGCGTGTGGCCATCGCCCGCGCCCTCGCTTCCGACCCCGAGATCATCTATTTCGACGAGCCGACCAGCGCCCTCGACCCCGAGCTGACCGGCGAGGTGCTGGCTGTCATGCGGCAGCTGGCGCAGGAGGGGATGACCATGCTGGTCGTCACCCATGAGATGGGCTTTGCCCGCAACGTCTCCTCCCGCACCGTCTTCATGGAGAACGGCGTCGTGGTGGAGGAAGCCCCCTCGCAGGAGTTCTTCGCCCACCCCAAAGAGGCCCGCACCCGCGAGTTCCTGCAAAAGATCTCGCATACCGAAGTCTAAGCCTCTCCCCTTGGGAGAGGTGGCATTGCGAAGCAATGACGGAGAGGGCAAGCCGCCTGCGGCAGAGCCGCCGCACAGCGATAAGCAGGCTCTTGGTCAGCGCGATACGATCGCGGTGTTTCCGCCTTTGTGTCAGCTTCCTTGCCCTCTCAGGCGCTTACGCGCCAGCTCTCCCAAAGGGAGAGCCTTATCCCGCTTTTCTCAAGTTTGTCTTACTACAGAAAGGATAATCTACTATGAAACGCAGAACCTTTATCTCCCTGATGAGCGTCATGGCTGCCGCCGGTGCCCTCTCGCTGGCTGGCTGCTCTTCCAGCAAGTCCGCTTCCTCCGCCGCTGCCAACAAGCTGGAGACCGTCCAGTCCAACGGCAAGCTGGTCGTCGCGCTGGAAGGCGCATGGCAGCCCTGGAGCTTCCACGATGAGAGCGACACCCTCGTCGGCTACGACGTCGAGGTCTCCCGCGCCATCGCTGAAAAGCTGGGCGTCGAGCCGGAGTATGTCGAGAGCGACTGGGACAGCCTCTTCGCCGGTCTGGACGCCGGCCGCTATGACCTCGTCTGCAACGGCGTCGAGGTCACGGAGGAGCGCGCCAAGACCTACGACTTCACCACCCCCTACGGCTACATCCACACCGCCCTCGCCGTCCGCAAGGACAACGAGGACATCAAGAGCTTTGAGGACCTCGCAGGCAAGACCACGGCCAACAGCCCTGCCTCCACCTATATGGAGCTGGCCGAGAGCTACGGCGCTACCGTGCAGGGCATCGACACGCTGGAGGAGACCATCCAGCTGCTGACTGCCGGCCGCATCGACGCCACCCTGAACGCCGACGTCTCCTTCTACGACTACCTGAATGTCCATCCGGACGCCAACTTCAAGCTGGTGGCCCAGACCGAGGAGGCCTCCCATGTCGCCATCCCCGTCCTCAAGAGTGACGACACCTCCTTCCTCGACGCCCTCAACAGCGCCATCGAGGCACTGCGTGCCGACGGCACCCTCAAGGAGCTGAGCGAAAAGTACTTCGGCGAGGACATCTCTTCCGAGAACTGATCCCGCCCTACCGGAGGCACATTACGACCTGCGCAGCAGTCTCTCTTTATCCTGTGATCAGTGCCACCGCCACGTCGTTGACGTTTGTTCCGGTGGCCCCGGTGATGATCAGCCCCTCTGCCGCCTGTAAGGCGTGGTAGGCATCGTTATTTTTCAGGGTGTTGAACACGTTCCAGCCCTTTGCCGCCAGAGCGGCGGCGGTATCGCCGTCCACATAGCCGCCAGCGGCATCGGTGGGGCCGTCGGTGCCGTCGCTGCCCACCGAGAAGACCGCCGCGTCCAGCCCGGCAAGAGCCGGAGCCGCCGCAAGGGCGATCTCCTGATTGCGGCCGCCGAGACCCTTCCCGGTCAGGTGCACCACAGTCTCGCCGCCTGCGATAAAGGCCAGCTTCCGGCCCTGCCCCGCGTGGGTGCGGACGATGGAGCCAAGAAAGCTGCCCGCCTCCCGGGCCTCGCAGCAGAGCCGGTCGGTGAGGACGACTGGCTCATAGCCCCGCGCCCGGCAGGCACTGGCCGCAGCTGCACACAGTTCCCGGACGCTGCCGGTGATCCGGGTCGTCACGTTGTCGAGCGCTTTCGGCGTTTCCTGTGCCAGAAGCGCCTTCGCCTGTTCCGACAGCTTCAGCCGATACTTTTCCGCAATGGCAAGCGCCTGCGCGCAGGTGGAGGAGTCCGGCACTGCCGGGCCGCTGGCGATCATATCCAACGGGTCGCCCAGAATATCACTGAGGACGATGCTGAATACGTTTGCCGGAGCGCAGCGCTGTGCGAACCGCCCTCCCTTGACCCCGGAAAGCCGCTTGCGGATGGTGTTCATCTCCACGATGTCGGCCCCGCTGGCAAGGAGCTGATGGGTGATGTCCTGCAATTCCCCGCCGGGGAGCAGCGGCTTTTCAAACAACGCGCTGCCGCCGCCCGAGAGCAGAAACAGTACCGTGTCCTCTGCGGTCAGCCCCTGCACCAGCTCCAGCGCCTTTTCGGTGGCCGCAAAGCCGTTTTCGTCCGGGACGGGATGGCCCGCTTCATAACAGTCCACCCCGGAGATCTGGCCTTTGACGTGGCCATACTTGGTCACGACCACGCCGCCGTCCACCCGGCCCAGTGCTTCCACGGCGGCGCGGGCCATCTGCCACCCGGCCTTGCCCGCCGCCACCAGCAGCACCTTGCCGCCCTTGGGCTGAAAGGCTTTCAGTGCACGGCGGACAGCCTCGTCCGGCAGGACAGCGCTCAGACTGGCCCCGATGATGGCGTCGGCATCCCTTCGCAGCGTTTCGTTCATCCTCATGTCCTCCATTTTTGCGGAGCCCCGCTTCCGGCGCAGGCCCTTTTGCTCTGATTATAGCACGGATCTGCCGGTCTGTGGGGAATTTTTTGCTCCTTTCCTTTGCTCCATGGGGCAGCGCCGCCAACTATCATATCGCGCTGGACAGCGGGGTCATCGGCATCGAAACGTGTGCCAAGATCATGGAAAGCCTTGTCTGAACGGTGCTTTCCGGGCTAATAACGTAAAATGCCGCCCACCTGCGTGACAACAGCGCAGGCGGGCGGCATTGTTTTTCCGGTCAGAGCTTATTTCAGCACTTTATTTCCGGTCACAGGGTCGGGGATGCCCAGCAGGGCCAGAATAATGGCCATCCGGATATAAACGCCGTTGTGGACTTGGTCGAAATAGGCGGCACGAGGGTCGCTGTCCACGTCCAGCTTGATCTCGTCGATGCGGGGCAGCGGGTGCAGCACCGGCATATCCGATGGGGCCAGCTCCAAGAGCTTGGCGTTCAGGGAGTAGCAGCCTTTCAACCGGAGGTAGTCCTCTTCGTTGAAAAAGCGCTCCTGCTGGATGCGGGTCATATAGAGCACGTCCAAGTGCGGCAGCTCGGCTTCGAGGTCTGCCGTCTCCTTGTAGGTCTGATGGAGCGGCGTCAGGGTCTCGTCCTTGACATACTGGGGGATGCGCAGCTCCTCCGGCGAGATGAACACGAAGCGATTCCCCTCGAACTGGCTGAGGGCTGCGGTCAGAGAGTGGACCGTCCGGCCAAATTTGAGGTCGCCGCAGAAGCCCACCGTCAGGTGATCCAGCCGCCCTTTGCGCTGGCGGATTGTCATCAGGTCGATCATGGTCTGGGAGGGGTGGGCATGCCCGCCGTCGCCTGCATTGATGACGGGCACCCGTGCATACAGGGACGCCCGGAGCGGTGCGCCCTCTTTCGGGTGGCGCATGGCGATGACATCAGCATAATTGCTCACGACGCGGGCTGTATCTGCCACCGTCTCCCCCTTGCTGGCACTGGACAGCTGTGCCCCGGCAAAGCCCAGCGTCTTGCCGCC
>ULRO01069894.1_pt1 | contig 23127 bp, 19 predicted proteins | sample 1955421 | NCBI WGS metagenome assembly ULRO01 (sample SAMEA4835682, study PRJEB28245) | human gut metagenome | biome: gut microbiome; material: fecal sample | place: Denmark | collected 2008 | reverse complement strand
GTGGAGCGGCTGGACGCTCTGTTTGAGCCGGTGTTTGCCCGGCGGATGCAGGAAAAGCTGTGGCAGGCGCTGTATTACCGGTACGACTTTGCAAAAGAGTACCGCCCCCAGCTGGAAGAAAATCTGCTCTGGCTGGACGGTGAGCTGAAAAAGCTCGAAGGAATGCAGATGCGGCACAGAACAATCGAAAAAAGTGATAGATAAAATTACTTTGATTGATAATTCGGGCTGTTCCCCGGTTGTTTTGGAGCGGAAAGTGTGATATACTTCACGAGTGTAAAGCGGCAGCGCGATGCGATTGGCCGCTTGAATACTGACTTTCATGCGGTGTCCTGTTGCCGCGAAAGTAGAATTGAGGGAGTAATATCATGCGTAAAATTTCTCGTCGTTCGTTCCTGTCTGCCGCCGCTGTCTGCGGCGCAGCTGCTGCCCTGACTGCCTGCGGCGGTTCCTCCAGCTCCACGGCTGCTTCTTCCACCGCTTCCTCTGCTGCGGCTTCTTCCGCAGCGGCTGACGGCCAGAAGTATACCGTTGGCATCTGCCAGCTGGTGGAGCACGCCGCTCTGGACGCTGCCACCCAGGGCTTTGAGGATGCTCTGACCGCACAGTTCGGCGAGAATGTCACCTTTGACTTCCAGAACGCCCAGAACGATTCCGCAACCTGCGCCACCATCGCCAACGGCTTTGTTTCCGCAGGCGTTGACCTGATCATGGCAAACGCTACCCCCGCCCTGCAGGCCGCACAGGCTGCCACCGACAGAATCCCCATTCTGGGCACCTCCGTCACCGAGTACGGTGTTGCTCTGGGACTGACCGATTTCGATGGCACCGTGGGCGGCAATGTCTCCGGCACCTCTGATCTGGCTCCGCTGGATCAGCAGGCGGATATGATCACCGAGTGGCTGCCCGAGGCCACCAAGGTGGGCCTGCTCTACTGCTCTGCCGAGGCAAACAGCCAATATCAGGTAGACGAGGTTCAGAAGTACCTGGAGACCAAGGGCGTTACCGCCACCCAGTACGCTTTCTCTGATTCCAACGATCTGGCTTCTGTCTGCCAGAAGGCTGCCGACGAGAACGACGCAGTGTATGTCCCCACCGACAACACCTGCGCTGCCAACACCGGCATCATCGACGGCATCTGTCGCCCGGCCAAGAAGCCCGTGTTCGCCGGTGAGGAGGGCATCTGCTCCGGCTGCGGCGTGGCGACCTTGTCCATCAGCTACTACGATCTGGGTTACACCACCGGTGAGATGGCTGCCAAGGTTCTGACCGGTGAGGCCGATATCTCCACCATGCCCGTTGAGTACACCAACGTGACCAAGAAGTACAACAAGACCATCTGCGATGACCTGGGCATGACCGTTCCCGAGGGTTACGAGGCCATCGAGGAATAACAAGCGCTCAGTCTGTTTTGCAGAAAGCTCCCCTGATAGGGGCGCAGAGTTCACGCTGCAGTAACGAAGAGACTTTACAATAAAATCAGCGGAGAAGAGCGAATTTTTACTCTTCTCCGCTTTCCCGTATCAGAAAAAAGTGTAGTTATAGGAGGAAAACGTTTTGGATATTCTTGCAAGACTTGCCAACCTGCCCGGTGCCTTGCCCGGTGCCTGTGCGCAGGGCCTCATCTGGGGCATCATGGCCATTGGTGTGTACCTGACCTACCGCATCCTGGATGTGGCTGACCTGACCGTAGACGGTTCCTTTGGCACCGGCGGCGCGGTCTGCGTTATGTGCCTGCTCTCCGGCATGAACGTCTGGGCAGCGCTTTTCATCGCCCTGCTGGCCGGTCTGGCCACCGGCCTTGTCACCGGCCTGCTCCACACCTTTATGGGCATCCCGGCCATTCTGGCTGGTATTCTGACCCAGCTGGCCCTCTACTCCATCAACCTGAAGATCATGGGCAAGGCCAACCAGTCCATCAACGTGGACAAGTACGACCTGCTGATCTCCCTGCGCTGGGTCAAGGAGCTTGCCCTGCACAACCCCATCATCATGGTCATTCTGGTCAGCGCCGTGGTCATCGGTGTGCTGTACTGGTTCTTTGGCACCGAGCTGGGCTGCGGCATCCGCGCCACCGGTTCCAACCCCGCCATGAGCCGCGCCCAGGGCATCAACACCAGCTTCAATGTGGTGCTGGGTCTGGCGGTCTCCAACGGTCTGGTGGCCCTGTCCGGCGCGCTGCTGAGCCAGTATCAGGGCTTTGCTGATGTCAGCATGGGCCGTGGTGCCATCGTCATCGGTCTGGCCGCTGTCATCATCGGCGAGGCCCTGTTCAGCCGCATCTTCCACAACTTTGCCCTCAAGCTGGTGTCCGTTTCGCTGGGTGCCATCATCTACTACATCGTTATCCAGCTGGTGCTGACCCTCGGCTTTGACGCAAATCTGCTCAAGCTGCTGAGCGCCTCTGTGGTGGCCGTGTTCCTGGCCGTGCCCTATTGGAAGAGCAAGTACTTCGCAAAGCCCGCGGCAAAGAAGGCACAGAAGGAGGATGCAAAAAATGCTTGAGATCCAGAATGTTTCCAAGACCTTCAACGCCGGTACCGTCAACGAGAAAACGGCCCTGAACGGTCTGAACCTGAAATTGAACGAAGGTGATTTTGTCACCGTCATCGGCGGCAACGGTGCGGGCAAATCCACCATGCTGAACGCTGTGGCCGGTGTGTGGCCCGTGGACAGCGGCAAGATCATCATTGACGGCATCGACGTGACCAAACTGGGGGAGCACCAGCGCGCCGCCTACATCGGCCGCGTGTTCCAGGACCCCATGACCGGTACCGCCGCCACCATGCAGATCGAGGAGAACCTTGCCCTGGCCGCCCGGCGCGGTAAGCGGCGCGGCCTGAGGATCGGCATCACCAAGGCCGAGCGGGAGCGCTACCGTGAACTGCTCAAGAGCCTGGACCTGGGCTTGGAGGATCGCCTGACCGCCCGCGTGGGCCTGCTGTCCGGCGGTCAGCGTCAGGCACTGACCCTGCTTATGGCTACCATGAACAAGCCCAAGCTCCTGCTGCTGGATGAGCACACCGCCGCGCTGGACCCCAAGACGGCGCTCAAGGTGCTGACCCTCTCGGCCAAGATCGTGGAGGAGAACCACCTGACCACCATGATGATCACCCACAACATGAAGGATGCCATCAAGTACGGCAACCGCCTGATCATGATGCACGAGGGCCACATCATCTATGATGTCTCCGGGGAAGAGAAGAAGAACCTGCACGTCTCCGACCTGCTGGCCAAGTTCCAGATCGCGTCCGGCGGCGAGTTCGCCAATGACCGCATGATCCTTTCCTGATGCATTTCTGATATGGAAAATCCCCTCCGGTGTGTGAGTATCGGAGGGGATCTTTGCATCTTGTGCACCTTTGCAGGGTGTGCTACACTGAGAGAAAAAGGAGGTGTCTCTCGTGCGAAAAATCATCCGGCGGGCAGCTGCTGTGCTGTTGTCTGCGGCTCTGCTGCTGACGGGAACGGCTTCGGCAGCAGCCCAGATTGACCCGGTAGAGGAACGGCTTGCTGCCATGTCTCTGCGGGAAAAGGTGGGGCAGCTGTTCGTGGTGCGGGTCGAGGCACTGGACCCCAGTGGACAGTCTGATAGCACAAGGCTGACCTGGGCAGAACGGCAGGGGCTGAAAAAGTATCCGGTGGGCGGCATTGTGGTGTTTCGGCAGAATGTGAAAAGCCCGGAGCAGTTGAAAAAGCTTCTGGCAGATTTTCAGGCAGCATCCGGGACCGGTCTGTTGACAGCCGTGGACGAGGAGGGCGGCAGCGTGGCCCGGTTGGCCAATGCTTCCGGCTTTGATCTGCCCCAATACCAGAGTGCCCAGGCAGTAGGTACAACAGGGGACCCGGCCAATGCCCGTGCCATGGGGCAGATCGTCGGAGGCTACCTCAAGACCTACGGCCTGAATCTTGACTTTGCTCCAGTGGCAGATGTGAACACCAATCCGGCCAATACCGTGATCGGGAACCGAGCATTTTCGTCGGATCCGGCAGTGGCGGCACAGATGGTGGCCTCCGCTGTACAAGGATTTCACGATGCGGGCATACTCTGCACACTCAAGCATTTCCCGGGCCACGGAGATACCGCAGAGGACAGCCACTACGGCACGGCCAGCAGCACCAAGACTTGGGCAGAGATGCGGGAGACGGAGCTGAAGCCTTTTGCGGCTGGAATCGCAGCTGGGGCCGACGTAGTAATGACCGCCCACATCACCACCCCCAATGCAACGCAGGACGGCCTGCCTGCGTCGCTCTCCTACACTATGCTGACCGAGCGTTTGCGGGGGGAGCTGGGCTTTACTGGGGTCATCTGCACCGATTCGCTGTCCATGCAAGCCATTCGTGACCACTATTCTGCAGCAGAAGCGGCTGTAGCGGCGCTGAACGCCGGGGCAGATCTTCTGCTGATGCCGCCCGACCTGCCGGAAGCCTTTGACGGTGTACTGGAGGCTGTGCAGAATGGAACCATCAGCGAGGAACGCCTCAACGAGAGCGTCCGCCGCATCCTGATGCTGAAACAGAAAGCCGGGTTGGAGCTTGACACCCGCACTCCGCTGGAAAAGATGCTGGATGTGTTTCTGTAAGATTGAAGCATAATAAGAAGATCCCCTCCGGTGTGTGAGTATCGGAGGGGATCTTTGCGTATAAAGGAATGTTACCGCTTGATGTCGTAGTTCATGTTCATCAGGTTGCGGATGGAGCTGACATCATCGGTGATGTTGGCATCGCCGTGGATGGTGTGCTTGATGGCGCTGCTTGCCACGGCAAAGTTGACCATATCCATAGCCTTATAGTTGTGCAGCATGGCGTAGATCAGGCCGCTGGCAAAGGCATCGCCGCCGCCCACGCGGTCCAGAATATTAAAGGTGTAGAGCTTGCTCTCAAAGGTGTGGCCGTCGTACCACATAAAGGCCTTGAGGCTGTTCTCGCTGCCGCTGTGGGCATAGCGCACATGGCGGGCAATGCACTTGAGGTTGGGGTAGCGGGCAATGAAATGCTGGAAGATCTCGTCCTGTTGCTCATAGCTGGGCTGCAGGGGCACGCCGTCCTTCCAGTCGCCCTTGCTGTGATCGTTGTCGTCCTTCCACAGGTGGTAGGGCTCAATGCCCAGCAGAACGTCAACATAAGGCAGACACTCGGTGCAGAAATCGCGGGCTTCCTCCCAGCTCCACAGGGTAGAGCGGAAGTTGCCGTCAAAGCTGACGGTCAGGCCCTTCTTTTTGGCTACCTTGAGCATATCGATGATGAGGCCGCGGCAGTTGGGGCCCAGTGCCGGGGTAATGCCGCTCAGGTGCAGCCAGTCGTAGCCGTCCAGCAGAGCGTCCAGATCGACCTGGGAGAAGTCATACTCGGTAATGGCACTGTGCTTGCGGTCGTAGATGACCTTGGAAGCGCGGATGCCGTAGCCGGTTTCCAGATAATAAGTACCCAGCCGGTTGGAGGGGGTCTCGTTGGGCTCGGTCAGGATCATGGGGGTGCAATGCACATCGTTGGAGCGCAGCCAGCGCACCGCGCTCTTGCCCAGGCTGTTGTTGGGCACTACACTGAAGAAGGTGCTGTCCACACCCAGGTTGGCCAGGGCCAGTGCAATGTTGGCCTCGCTGCCGCCGTAGCTGGCTTCAAAGCTGGATGCCATGCGGATCTTTTCGTAGTTCGGCGGGGTCAGACGGAGCATGATCTCGCCGCAGGTGATAAATTTCTGGCCGTTGGGCTCGCTGCCGAGGATGGGATTGTAGTGTTCCATAACGCTCCTCCTAAAAAGTCGTTTCTGGGATCCATTTCATGTGAGAACACATTGTTGTATCCATTATACCGCACGGCGCACCGGATAGCAAGCAAATGCTGTTTCGGCCGAGAGAAAAAGAAAAAGAAATTTTGGTTGTTTTGACGAAAGAACCCCTCAGTTACCTGCGGTGACAGCCCCCCTAATAGTGGGGCCCTTGGCATTGCGTAAAGCCTTATGGTTTTGCCAAGGCCGCCCCTAGTAGGCAACAACGACGACCGCCGCCAGTGGCGGAAGCAGGGAGGAGTTGTTGGGGCAGCGGCCAGCAGGACGCAAGTGCAAAACTTTGCACGAAGCGGACGCTGGGTGCCGCAACCCGTACGGTGGCATCCCGCAGGGATGACGGTGGGGTTCACACCCCCGTCAGGTCAAAGCTGGGCGTATACTCTTCCTTTGCACTGCTCTTCTGCTGCATATAGCCAGAACTGAGGCCCAGATCCATGGCGTAGTTGACCACCCGGCGGTATTCGTAGGTGGTGATGCGCCGCCCGATGCCGTGGTCTGCCGCCTGATAGAAGGGGGTGTACTGGCTCATCACGCTGGGCAGGAAGCACCCGGGGTCGGCCTTGTTCCAAGCCGCCATCTGATCAAGCACGGCAAAGCTGTCGTCCACATGGCCAGGCAGGGCAAGGTGGCGCAGGATCACGCCCCGCTGCAGGATGCCCTCGCTGTCAAAAACAGGGTGCCCGGCCTGGGCCATCATGGCTTCAATGGCGGGCCTGGCCTGTGCAAAATAGTCCGGCGCGGCGGAAAGCTCTGCCGAAAGGGCAGGGGAAACATATTTCAGGTCGGCCAGCCAGATGTCGATGAAACCGCGCCAGGCGTGCACGCTCTCCACGGTCTCGTAGCCGCCGGTGTTGCAGACGATGGGCAGATGCAGCCCCTGCGCCCGGGCCAGGTCGAGGGCAGCGATGATCCAGGGCCGCCACTGCCCAGGCGTGACAAGGTTGATGTTGTGGGCTCCCTGCGCCTGCAGGTCCAGAAAGATCTCGGCCAGGCGCTCTACGGTGATCTCCTTGCCCAGTCCCTCGGCGCTGATGGGGTAGTTCTGGCAGAAGCAGCACTTGAGGGTGCAGCCGGAGAAAAACACCGTACCGCTGCCCCGGGTGCCGCTGATGCAGGGCTCCTCCCAGAAGTGCAGGGCAGCGCGGGCCGCTTTCAGGGCGCGGCCCGCCCCGCAGAAGCCCGTCTGCCCGGCGGCCCGGTCGGCTTTGCACTGCCGGGGGCAGAGAGTACAGGCTTCCGGCACGGCAACAGAAATGGTTTTGGGCATAATATCCAAGTCCTTTGCAAAAGATTTGACAGAATTACTCTTGTTTATTATACCATTTATGACATGGAATGTGGTATACTATGATAGAATATTATATATCATGCAAAAATACTACATATCAGACGGAGGATGTCATGCGCACCGAAAACGAGGAGATCCGGGATCATTTGAAATATCTCTCCCTGCTGGCGCGGGATTACCCCTCGCAGGCGGCCGCCGCCAGTGAGATCATCAGCACCCAGGCCCTGCTCAAGCTGCCCAAGGGCACCGAACATTTTATGAGCGACCTGCACGGTGAAAACGAGGCCTTTGTCCACATCCTGAACTCGGCTTCGGGTGTCATCCGGGAAAAGGTGGATATCGTGCTGGGGGACAGTGTGCCGGAACAGACCCGTGCCGAGCTGGCAACACTCATCTATTACCCCAACGAGAAGCTGCCCCAGCTCAAAGCTGGGTGCGCGGATGAAGAAGCGCTTGACCACTGGTACACGGAGACCCTGCTTCAGCTCATTGATATCTGCCGGTTGGTGTCCTCCAAGCATACCCGGCAGCATGTGCGCTCCTGCCTGCCGTCCAGCTGCGGGTATATTCTGGATGAGCTGCTCCATGCCCACTTTGAGGACCACGACAAGGACCTTTATTATGGGCAGATCGTGGGCAGCATCATCGAAAATGGCCGCGCCGACCGGTTCATTGTCCGGCTGTGTGAGCTCATCAAGCGGCTGGCTGTGGACAAGCTGCACATCGTGGGGGACCTGTTTGACCGCGGCCCCCGGCCTGATATCATACTGGACCGGCTCATGCGCCACCACCACGTGGATATCCAGTGGGGCAACCATGACGTGGTCTGGATGGGTGCCGCCGCCGGAAGTCCCATCTGCGTCTGCACCGTGCTCAAAACGACACTGGCCTACCACAACCATGCCATGCTCGAGGACTGCTACGGCATCAACCTGCGGCATCTGCAGCGGATGGCTGAGCAGTTCTACGGAAATGACGACCTGACCCTCTGGATGCCCCACACCGATGCGGCGCGCGGCCCTTACACCGAGGGCATGCTCCACCGCTGTGCCGTGATGCACAAGGCCGTGACCATTCTGATGCTCAAGATGGAGTGCAAGGTCATCGACCGCAACCCGGATTTCAAGATGCAGGGTCGGGATTTCCTGCGGCACATCGATTGGAAAAAGGGAACAGTGACCCTGAACGGCCAGGCATACCCCCTGCGGGACACCAGCTTCCCCACCGTGGACCCGGCAGACCCCGCCGCCCTGAATGATGATGAGCGGTTGGTGCTCCGCAAGCTGGTGGAATCCTTCCGGCAGAGCGAGCGTTTGCAGCAGCATGTGGAATTTTTGTACGCCAAGGGCAGCGTTTACCACATCGAGAACGGTAACCTGCTCTACCACGGCGTGGTGCCCATGACCAGGACCGGCAGCTTTGCCGTGGAGCGGTTCGAGGGACACAACTACTCGGGCCGCGGCTTGATGGACTACTGTGACGAGCGGGCACGCCGCGGTTACTTTGCCCCCGAGGGCAGCGCGGCCCGGCAGAGCGGTCAGGACTTTTTGTGGTATCTGTGGTGCGGCAAGCTGTCGCCGTTGTTCGGCCGCAGCGCCATGACCACCTTTGAGCGGCTGTATATTGCCGACCCCGCCACCCACGAGGAAGTCAAGGACCCCTATTATACATGGTACAATGAAGAGGCCGCCTGCCGCCGCATCCTGGCGGAATTCGGCCTGCCCGGCACCAGCCACATCGTCAACGGCCATGTGCCGGTGCGGGAGAAGAGCGGCGAGAGCCCCATCAAGGGCGGGGGCCGTCTGGTTGTCATTGACGGCGGGTTCTGCCGCGCTTACCATGAAAAGACCGGTATTGCAGGGTACACGCTGGTGTACTCCAGCCGCACCATGTCCCTGCGGACCCATCAGCCCTTTGTCAGTGCCGAAAAGGCCGTGAACGAAAACATCGACATCGTGTCGCAGAAGAACATACTGGAAACGGAGAACCACCGCATTCTGGTGGAAGAGACGGACGAGGGCGAGAACCTGCGGGAGCGGGTACACGACCTGAAGCAGCTGGTCAAGGCCTATCAACTGGGCTGGATCAAGGAGACTTGCAGCGATGATTGCGTCTGGTAAGGGGCGCTGATTGTAAAATTTTTGAAATAAGAGACAAAAATATCGAATATCTCCGCAGATTCTGGGCAAAACAGAAAATAATCGGGCAGGGAAAAAGGGGGCTTTGCTTTTTGCCCGAAGTTGTGTATAATAAGATAGTTGTATCGTGAGGGTGTGTGCCCAGCGGTGCGCGGAGAGATCAAGCAAGAACCCTGAGTGGCCCTGCCGCTGGCGGGCCTGCGACAAGGAGATTATAAAATTGGAAAAGTTTGTTATTACGGGCGGCAAGCCCCTGCATGGCGAAGTTACCATTTCCGGTGCAAAAAATGCGGCTGTGGGCATTCTGCCTGCCACCATTCTGGCGGCAGATGTCTGTGTGATCGAAAACCTGCCGGACATCAGTGATGTGGCAGTCAGCCTGAAGATCCTGAGCACCCTGGGTGCCAGCATCAAGATGCTGAACCGCAATACCTACGAGATCGACACCACCCACCTGAACAGCACCAACGTCCCGGACGATCTGTCCCGCCAGATGCGTGCCAGCTACTACTTCCTGGGTGCGCTGCTCTCCCGCTTTGGCAAGGCACAGGTGGCCATGCCCGGCGGCTGCAATCTGGGCCCCCGCCCCATCGACCAGCACCTCAAGGTGTTCAGCGCGCTGGGTGCAGAGGACAGCGTGGACTACGGCATGATCACCGTGCGTGCCAAGGAACTGAACGGTGCCCATATCTTCTTTGATAAGGTCAGCGTGGGCGCTACCATGAACGGTATGCTCTCCGCTGTGATGGCACAGGGCCAGACCATTCTGGAAAACTGCGCCAAGGAGCCCCATGTTGTTGATCTGGCAAACTTCCTGAATATGTGCGGCGCGGATGTGCGCGGTGCCGGCACCGATGTGATCAAGGTGCGTGGCGTGGAAAAGATGCACGGCTGCACTTACAGCATCATCCCTGACCAGATCGAGGCGGGCAGCTACATGGTTGCCGCTGCTGCCACCGGCGGCGACGTTCTGATCAAAAATGTCACCCCCAAGCATCTGGAACCCATCACGGCAAAGCTCCGCCGTGCCGGTGTGGATGTGGAGGAATTCGATGATTCCGTCCGCGTCTCCCGCAAAGGCGATATCCTGCCGCTGAAAATCAACACCATGCCTCACCCGGGCTTCCCCACCGATATGCAGCCCCTGATGGGTGTGCTGCTCAGCGTGGCAAAGGGCACCTCCACCATCACCGAGAGCGTGTGGGATAACCGCTTCCGCTATGTGGACGAGCTGCGCAAGATGGGCGCAATGGTGCAGGTGGACGGTCAGGTGGCCGTGTTTGAGGGTGTGGACAAGCTGAACCCTGCCCCCCTGCGCGCTTCTGACCTGCGTGCCGGTGCGGCCATGGTCGTTGCTGCCCTGATGGCAGACGGCACCAGCGAGATCGAGGAGATCGGCCACATTGAGCGCGGCTACGAGAACATCGTGGAAAAGCTGCGCGGTCTGGGCGCTGAGATCAGCAAGGTGGAGCGGATGCCCGCTGCACTGGAATCGGCAATGTGATCATTCAGAACCTCTCAGTCTGTTTTGCAGAAGTTCCCCTGACAGGGAGCTTTTGTGAAGCAACGACGGAGAGGTTCGTTTCTTGAGGTTTGAAATGTCTGAATTCATCTCGTTATACTCTGGTTCCTCCGGCAACTGCAGCGTGGTGCGCACGGGGGAAAAGTACATCATCATTGATATGGGAAAGGGCGTTCGCACCACCTCGGCGGCGCTCAAGGAGCTGGGCCTGAACATCAGCGATTGTGCGGGCATTCTGGTCACCCATGAGCACTCTGACCACGTCAAGGGGCTGGCTACCTTCCTCAAAAAGAATCCGCTGCCGGTATACGGCGCAGACGATACGCTGGATTTTCTGGATGCAAACGGCATCGTGCCCGCCAGCTGTGAGCTGCGCACCCTGTCCGGCGGGGAAGAGGATGTGGGAGATTTCGGCGTGACGATGTTCCCCACCAGCCACGACGTGCCCTGCGTGGGCTACCGCATCCACACCCCGGACAACAAGACCATGACCATTGCCACCGACCTGGGAGTCCTGACCCCGCCGGTGCATCAGGCCCTGAGCGGCTGTGACCTGGTGGCATTGGAAAGCAACTACGACCTCCACATGCTCCGCAGCGGGCGGTATCCTTACTACCTGCGCTCCCGCATCGAGTCCAACCGGGGCCACCTCTCCAACGATGAGTGCTCGGCAAAGCTGCTGGAACTGATCCAGGAGGGATGCAAGAAGTTTGCCCTCTGCCATCTCTCGCAGGAGAACAACACCCCGGCGCTTGCCTTGCAGACCATGTTCAACACCCTGGGTGCGGCAGGTGTCGTGCCGGAAAAGGACTGCATCGTGCAGGCCCAGCGCCGCAATGAGATCAGCCCCGCGCTTACATTTTAAGAAAAAATGGCCCTCTCCATCATTGCTTTACAAAGCATGACGGAGAGGGCCATTTTTGTTGTTATGCCAGATCCGGCAGGATATCGGGCCAGAGGGCCTGCTCCTGCCGCAGGTCGGTGAAAACGCAGTCCAGATAGATCTTGTTTACAGCCGAGATGATGGTGCTGCGCAGGAGCTTGCGTGCATCATCAACATCCGGCTCCAGCTCGGAAAAGCTTTTGGTCAGGCCGAACACATAGGGCAGGTAGTTCTCCAGCTCATCGCAAAAGGTATCATACGCCTGCGCGGAGGTATAATGCGCCCGCTGCATCTTGAACAGGCTGTCGATATTTTCCATGGACAGGACATTTTTAGAAACTACAATGTAGATCAGGCAGGCCAGCTGATCCCGGGTATACTTCTTTTTGATGGGGTGGCTGATGATCCCTTTCTTAACGTAGTTGCTCACCATGGAAGCGGTGAGCTCCACCCCCTGAAATGTGCGGAAACACCCGTTGACAAACTGTACACTCTGATCCAGATAAAGCCCTACGGTGGGGAGTTCTGCATACCGGGGCAGGGCAAACCCTGCGGCGCAGGCCGCAACGCGGCGGTTTGATTCTAATTTCATGCGGACAGTATACCATGTTTTGGAAATGTGGTCAACAGGAAATTGAAAACTTTTGAAATAATTTGAGAAAACAGTTGACAGGTTTTTGAAAAACTGATATAGTGATTCAAAACAACAGGAAAAACTGCGGCATCCTCTGCCGCCGGAATGGAGATAAATGCTTATGAACACCAAGATCGTTGTGGATTCCTCCGCCAGCCTGTACACCTTGCAGGGCGTGGATTTTGAATGCGTTCCCCTGAAGATCATCACCGACGATGCCGAATATCTGGACAACGGCACGATGGATGCCTTGGGCATGGCCCAGACCCTGCGCACCTATAAGGGCAAGACCTCGACTTCCTGCCCCAACGTCAGCGATTGGCTGGCCGCCTACGAGGGAGCCGACGAGGTGTATGCCATCACCATCACGGGCACTCTATCCGGCAGCTACAATGCCGCCCAGCTGGCCGCCGAGGAATACCAGCAGGAGAATCCCGGCAAGCGGGTGTTTGTGCTGGACAGCCTTTCCACCGGCCCGGAGCAGCGCCTGCTGGCCGAGCATCTGCGGGATCTGCTGGCTGAGGGGAAGGAGTTTGACGAGATCTGTGAAGAGATGCTCCGCTACCACAAGCACACCCATCTGCTCTTTTCGCTGGAGTCGCTGGCCAATCTGGCCCGCAATGGCCGCGTGAAGCCTGCCGTTGCCGCTGTGGCGCGGATGCTGGGTATCCGGGTCATCGGACAGGCAAGTGAGGCCGGAGAGCTGGATGTTCTCTGCAAGACCCGTGGTGAGCATGGTGCGCTGGAGCGCATCGTGCTGGAACTCAAGGAGCACGGCTACACCAACGGCAGGCTCCATATCTCTCACTGCGGCAATCCCGCTGCCGCCGAGCGCCTGAAGCACATGGTAAAGGCTGTGTTTGATGGAGCAAAGGTGGACATCAGCGAATGCGGCGGTCTGTGCAGCTATTATGCAGAGCTGGGCGGCCTGCTGGTTGGTTATGAGGACGCGGAAGCATAAGCGGACAACCCTCGGAAAAAATTCTGCCACGATTGAATAGGCGCTCATAGCGGGGAAAGCCGTTGTGGGCGCTTTTTTGTTTGCAAAATCTTCCGCTCTGCGCTATACTAACAGCATCAAAAATCGCCGTGGGCGGCAGGGGAGGGATACCACATGTTCAGATTGCCCATCGTCAAGTTTTTCAACCGCATCTTCAACCGTGTCACGATCACAGTGGTGCTGGTGGCTTTACAGGTGCTCTGGCTGCTCTGGGCGTTCTGGTCGTTCACGGCGGGGCGGGTCTGGCTGAACGGTGCCCTGAAGGCGCTGAGCATCCTGATCGTGCTGTATCTGGTGCGCAAGGATGAAAACAGTGCTTATAAGATCGGCTGGATCGTTCTGATCGGCCTTCTGCCCCTGCTGGGCGGCGCGCTTTATCTGGCTTTTGGCAACAAGGCCCCCGCCAAGTATCTGCGGGAGCGGATGCAGAAGGTGGAACAGGCCCATCAGACTGAGCTTGCCCAGCCCGAGGGCCAGACCGATGCGCTGGATATCTCCAGCCGGAACCTGAGCCGCTATGTGGCAAAGTTCGGGCCGTATCCGGCCTGGAGGGATACCGCTGCTCACTACTTTTCCTGCGGGGAGGAGATGTATCCCCAGCTGCTGGCGGATCTGGACAAGGCGGAGAAGTTCATCTTTCTGGAATTTTTTATCCTCCGTTCCGGCAAAATGTGGGACGGTGTGGAGCAGATCCTCCGCCGCAAGGCCGCCCAGGGCGTGGATGTGCGGCTGATCTACGATGATTTTGGCAGCCTGCTGGGCCTGCCCAGTGATTTTGTCATCCGCATGGAGAAGGCGCATATCCGCTGCATCCCTTTCAACCCGGTGGTGCCGCTGGTCTCGCTGGTGATGAACCACCGCGACCACCGCAAGATCGTGGTGGTTGACGGCAATGTGGCCTACACCGGCGGCGTGAATCTGGCGGATGAGTATATCAATGCAGAGCAGCGCTTTGGCTACTGGAAGGATACGGCCATCCGGCTGGAAGGAGCCGCTGTCTGGAACTTTACCGTGATGTTCCTCAATGTATGGAACGCCTTCCGCCCGCAGGAGACCGATTACACCGCCTTTGCGCCCACCCGCCTGCCCACAGTGCAGGATGGCGTGGTGCAGCCCTACGCGGACAGCCCGCTGGACGAGGAACCGCTGGCCGAGACGGTCTATCTGGACATCCTCTCTCAGGCCCAGAGATATGTTTATATCTACACGCCCTACCTGGCCGTGGGCGAGGAGATGCTGGATGCTCTGAAAAGTGCGGCCAAGCGCGGGGTGGACGTGCGGCTCATCCTGCCCGGGATCCCGGATAAGAAGCTGGTGTTCCGGCTCAGCCGCTCCTACTATCTGCCCCTGCTCAGGGCGGGCGTGCGCATTTATGAATTTACGCCCGGCTTCCTTCATGCCAAGTGCTATGTCAGTGATGACCGTGTGGCCGTGGTGGGCAGCATCAATATGGATTACCGGAGCCTGTTTCTCCACTTCGAGTGCGGAACACTGCTCTTCCATAACAGCCAGATCGCAGCTCTGCGGAAGGATGTGGAGCGCACCCTGCCGCAGTGCCGGGAGATCATGCGGTCCGACTGTCGCACCAATCTGCCGGGCACAGCACTGGACGGCGTGCTGCGGTTGCTGAGCCCGTTGATGTAAGCGGCTGCGCGCAGCACTCGGGGAGCTTTTCCACGCAAGTGAAACGGGCCATTCCATCGCCCGCCCTATTGCCTGCGGCAACAGGGTCCCACCCCAGCGGACACTTGCTTTGGAAAACTCCCGTCGGCTGCGTAATCTTACGCTCTTCTGGACATACTATGGGGCAAAGGCCCAACGGGCCGTGTGGAAAGGGAGCGTATCTATGAATCAGAACCATCGGGCTCTTTGGAGCTGTGCCATGGCGGCGGCGCTGCTGCTGACTGCCTGCGGCAAAACGAACGCCGGGTCGGGCAGCTCCGGCAGCATGAGCGGAAGCAGCGGCACATCCTCCGCACAGACCCAGACAGCGGCATGGAAAACCGGTCTGGGTGTGGTGACAGAGGCCACCGATCAGGACAGGGCAGGGAAAATTGAACTGGCAGCGGCCGCTGTCCTGCTGGATGGCGAGGGGAAACTGGAGAGTGTTCTGCTGGACGAGCTGGAAGTGTCTGTTTCGGCGGACAGCACCGGCCATGTGACCCTGCCCACCGACTGGCGCACCAAGCGGCAGAAGGGGGTCGATTACCCGCTGGCCGAGGTCTCTTCCCTGAAAAAGGGCTGGGCGGAACAGGTAGATGCCTTTGCCAGTTACCTGATCGGCATGACCCCGGAACAGGTCTCCATGCTCAAAGTGGATAAGGATGGCAAGCCAACGGATGCCGACCTGATGAGCGGTTGCACCATCGCAGTGGATCGTTACCGGGATGCCGTGACCCGGGCCTGTGCCAATGCCAGGGCACTGGGTGCCGCCAAGGGCGACAGGGCCGCACTGGGCATCGAAGCGGTGAACGGGACTTCGGACATCACCGCCACCGACGACAAGGATGTGAATGCGCAGGTGGATGTAAGCATCGTGGCACTGACCACCGATGCGGATCGCCGTGTAACCAGCGCCATTGCGGATATGGCCGAGCCGGCCCTGACAGTGGTGTCGGACGGCGGTGTGACAGCCCCGGACCTCGTCAAGACCAAGCTGGAGCTGGGTGAGGACTACGGGATGCGCGGCGCATCGGCGCTGGGTAAGGAGTGGTATGAGCACAGCGAGGGCTTCTGTGATGCCCTTAAGGGCAAGACCCGCACCGAGATCGCCGGGCTTTCCGGCGGCGATGCCGACCTGAAGGCTCTGTGTACCATCGACATCACCGATCTGCAAAAGGCGGCGCTGGATGCCCTGAGCTGAGGAGAGGAAACCCTTTTCGATCTCGCAATCGCGCACCGGCTCTCCCGGATAGGTGGCATTCCGCTGCGTTTTCAGAGAGAAACCTTTCGCCGCGTCTGGCAGCTGCCGACGCGGCGTTTTTGTTTTGTCAAAATGACTGCTTTGCCGTGGTAAAGCGGCAAAGATTTGAGCAAACTGCGAAAAATCAGTTTTCCCCCTTGCCAAATGGCAGAAAACGCGTTATTCTATAACCACAGTTTAGCAATTTAGCATGGTAAAGCAATAAAACGAAGCCGCTTGCCACTGAGGGAGGAACCGTATATGAAACGTCTTGTATCCGCATTCCTGGCCGGTGCCATGGCACTGAGCCTTGCCGCCTGCGGCGGTGCCGCTTCCACTTCCACTGCCGCATCTGCCTCGGCCTCTGCTTCCGGCAGTGCTGCCGCATCCCAGACCGCAGGCAGCGACCTGGATTACATCAAGGGCAAGGGCAAGCTGGTCATTGGCTACACTGTTTACGAGCCCATGAACTACACCGATGCCGATGGCAACTTCACCGGTTTTGATACCGAGCTGGCCACTGCTGTCTGCGAAAAGCTGGGCGTGGAGCCGGAGTTTGTGGAGATCAACTGGGATACCAAGGTCGTGGAGCTGGATGCCAAGAGCATCGACTGCATCTGGAACGGCATGACCCTGACCGATGACATCATGCAGAACGCCGCTACCACCAAGGCTTATGCAAAGAATGCACAGGTGGTCGTTGTGAAAGATGGCACCGATTATACCTCTACCGCTGACCTGGTGGGTAAGACCGTGGTCGCCGAGGCTGGTTCCGCCGGTGAGGCCGCCATTGAGGGGGACGAGAACCTGGCACAGGCTGATTACGTTTCCAAGAGCGTTCAGACCGACTGCCTGATGGAAGTTGCCGCAGGCACTGCCGATGCCGCTGTACTTGACCTGACCCTGGCCAACGCCATGATCGGTGAGGGCACTGACTATGCCGACCTGAAGATCGTGGACGAGCTGAACGCCGAGGAGTACGGCGTGGCTTTCCGCAAGGGCAGTGATGCTGCCGCCGCTGTGGATGAGGCCTTTGATGCACTGAAGGCCGATGGCACCATGCAGGCACTGGCCGATAAGTACGATCTGGCACTGGCTGACTGAATTTGTTGAAAAACTCCTTCCGTCATCGCTATGCGATGCAACCTCCCTCGGTGAGGGAGGCTTTTTGCTGCCGATGCGTGAAAGGCTCCCGAGCAGAGGGAACTTTCACCGGCTGTGATGGAAGGGGAATATGGATTCTGAATAAAAAAGGTGTGTTTTTGTGTCTGTGATTCTTATGCGCCTGTCCGGCGCGTTCCTGCTCAACTGTGAACTCTTTGCCCTGACACTGCTGTTTGCACTGCCGCTTGGGCTGGTGGTCTCGTTTGGCTCCATGAGCCGCTGCAAGCCGCTGGCCGGGCTGGTCAAGACCTTTGTCTGGATCATCCGCGGCACCCCGCTGATGCTGCAGATCATTGTGATCTATCTGGGCCCCGGCCTGCTGGGCATGAACAACCCCTGGCCTTCTGGCTCCGGCGGACGGATGGTGGCGGCGGTGGTGGCCTTTGCCATCAACTATGCCTGCTATTTTTCTGAGATCTACCGCGGCGGCATTGAAGCAGTGCCCAAGGGGCAGACTGAGGCCGGGCAGGTGCTTGGCATGACCAAAACACAGATCTTTTTCAAGGTGACCTTGCTTCAGGTCGTCAAGCGCATCCTGCCCCCCATGGGCAATGAGATCATCACGCTGGTCAAGGATACCTCGCTGGCAAACACCATTGCCAACAAGGAAATCATTATGATGGCCAAGGAGTACAGCGCAAAGGGCCTGATCTGGCCGCTGTTCTCCACCGCGCTCTTCTTCCTGGTGTTTGTGGGCGCACTGACCATCCTGTTCAACTGGGCTGAAAAAAAGCTCGATTATTTCCGCTGCTAAGGAGGCAGATAGATTATGGCGTTGCTCGAAGCTTCCGGTATCGGGAAAAATTTTGGCGAGACCCATGTGTTGAAGGACATCTCCCTGGATCTGGAGCAGGGTGAAGCGCTGGCGATCATCGGCTCGTCCGGTTCCGGCAAAACAACTCTGCTGCGCTGCCTGAACTTTCTGGAACGGCCTGACACGGGTGTGATCAAGGTGAACGGCGAGACCATGTGGGATGCCGCCGACCCTGCCACCCAGAAGGAAAGTGAGATCCGCAAAAAGCGGCTCCATTTTGGTCTGGTGTTCCAGAACTTCAACCTGTTCCCGCAGTACACGGCCTTACAGAACGTGATGCTGGCAGGAGAACTGCTGGCAAAGGAACGTCCGGAATATCAGGCAAACAAAAAGGCCATCCACGCGGAGCTGGAACAGCAGGCGAGAGAACTGCTGGCGCAGATGGGCCTTTCGGAGCGGGCCGGCCACTACCCGCATCAGCTCTCCGGCGGCCAGCAGCAGCGTGTGGCCATTGCCCGCGCGCTGGCGCTTCACCCGGATATCCTCTGCTTTGATGAGCCCACCAGCGCCCTTGACCCGGAGCTGACCGGCGAGGTGCTGAAGGTCCTGCGCGACCTTGCTGACCGCAAGACCACGATGATCATTGTCACCCATGAGATGCACTTTGCCCGCGATGTGGCCGACCGCATCCTGTTCATGGATGGCGGCGTAGTCGTGGAGGAGGGCCCGGCCAAACAGCTCATCGACCACCCCCGGGAGGAGCGTACCAGACAGTTCCTCGCACATTATTCAGAATGATCTGAACCGCCCCGGAATGCAGAGATGCACGCCGGGGCGGTTTTGCTGTACAGAGCAGGTTTGGATTGCATAACTACATTGCATTTTGTGAACGGAAATCTGAAACTTTTTCACATCTGCGAAAAAACAACGTATTATGAAAAATCAGTGATAATCATTCGGGATTTTGTGCTATAATTGAAACACAAATTGGTCCATTCCCAATTGGAGGAGGCTTAACAAAAAATGAAGTTGAAATATGCATTCCAACGTGGTGTTGCATCAGCACTGATCGCAGGGGTTGTCCTTACGGCGGGTCTGCCCGCACTGGCTGCCAGCGGCGCAGAGACTGCGAAAACCGAAAGTGCGGCAGTGGTTCAGGTGGTTTCCCCTTCGGATGAGGGGGCTGCTCAGGACGAATCTGGTGTATCGGTCGCTATGTGCATCACGGAGGATGATACGCCACTGAGCATTCCGGATGAGGAGACCCCGCCTTCGGGCAATGCCGGAACGGGGTTCTGGAGCATTCTGTTCCAGCTGCTGAAGCATCTGGCCGGGAAGCACTGAAAAATTTGAAAAAACCTCTTGAAAATTCATCACAACCTGATATAATACCCACATGAACAAAAACGTCCTGCCCATTGCGCGGCAGGGCGTTTTTGTCGGAAAAAATTCGTGTGATAAGGTCTGTGATGCTTTCCCAAGGAGGAACGTGCGTATGACGAAAGATATGACGCAGGGCAGCCCGCTCAAGCTGATCCTTGCCTTTGCGGTGCCGCTGATGCTGGGCAGCCTGTTCCAGCAGTTCTATAATCTGGCAGATACCATCATCGTGGGCCGCTTTGTGGGCGTGGAAGCGCTGGCGGCAGTCGGCAGTGTGGGTGGTCTGAACTATCTGGTGCTGGGCTTTGTCAATGGCATTGCCTGCGGCTTCTCCATCCCCATCTCGTGGACATTCGGTGCGAAAGACTATGTGGAGATGCGCCGCTACACCGCCAATGCTGTCTGGCTGAGTGTCTTTTTTGCCGCAGTGCTTACCGTGGTCACGGTGGCCATGACCCGTTCCATTCTGGTCTGGACCAATACCCCGGACAACATCATTGATCTGGCGGACATCTACATCCGCACCATCTTTATCGGCATCCCGTTTACGCTGCTGTACAACATGACCAGCGCCCTGATGCGCGCTCTGGGTGACAGCAAGCGGCCCCTGTACTTCCTGCTGGTGGCAAGCTTTCTGAACATCGGGCTGGATCTGCTCTGCATCATCACCTTCAAGATGGGCGTGTTCGGTGCAGCATTCGCCACCGTGTTCAGCCAGGCAGTGGCCGGTCTGGGCAGCCTGTGGTACATCCTCAAGCATTATAATGAGCTGCGTTGGAACAAAGAAGAAAGCCGCCTGAGCAGACAGCACTGTGTCAAGCTGTGCGGCATGGGCATCCCCATGGGTCTGCAGTGCAGCATCACGGCCATCGGTTCCGTTGTGCTGCAGGGTGCAGTCAATGGTCTGGGCAGTGACATCGTGGCAGCACAGACTGCAGGCGGCAAGGCGGCACAGTTCCTGTCCGTCCCGCTGGAGAGCATTGGCACGGCCATGACCACCTACGCCAGCCAGAATATGGGTGCCCACGACCTGAACCGTGTGAACAAGGGCGTGAACACCGCCCTGGGCATCGGCTGTGTGTACAGTGTGGCATCCTTCCTGATCCTGCGCGTGCTGGATAAGGCTTTGATCGGCCTGTTCCTTGAGAGCAGCCAGACCGAGATCATGGCCAACGCCCAGAGCTTCATCTTCTGGAACAGTGTGTTCTATATCCCGCTGGCGGTCCTTATCATTTACCGCTACACCATTCAGGGGCTGGGTTATTCCAGCCTGGCCATGTTTGCCGGTGTGGCAGAGATGATCGCCCGTGCTATGGTGGGTTTCCTGTTCGTGCCGCTGTGGGGCTATTTTGCCGCCTGCATTGCAAACCCGGTGGCCTGGTTCTTTGCCTGTTTCTTCCTGATCCCGGCGTATATCGTTGTGTTCCGGAAGCTGAAACAGGAAAAAGCAAGACCGCACGCAAACTTGTAAAAATTGAGCCGCTCTTTTGCGAAACCGCAGAAGGGCGGCTCTTTTGTTGCCTAGTAGGGGAGGCTTTGGCAAAGAGGGAAAGCCTCACGCAACGCCAAAGCTGAGAGGTTGTAAAGAGCAGGGCCTGCCCAATTCCTTTACAAATAACACCAAAACGATTATACTATAAATAATTATGTCACAAGGGGGGTGAGGAGCATGGAGCTGGAACAGATCGAGGGAACAGTGGAGAACATTATCTACGAGAACCCGGATAACGGCTACACGGTGTTTGAAATTTCCGGCGGCGGCACGGTCACCGTGGTGTGCGGGATCGTGGGCGAGCTCCATGCGGGCGAGAGCGTGGTCTGCCGCGGTAAATATGAGAACCACGCCACCTATGGCCGCCAGTTCCACGCCCAGGAGTGCGAGACCGATATGCCGAAGGATCTGGAAGCGGTGTACGCCTTCCTTGCCAGCGGCTCCCTGCCTTATATCGGGGCGCGCACGGCCAATAAGATCATCGACAAATTCGGCGCGGCGGCGCTGGAGGTGATCGCCAACGACCCCGCCCAGCTCACCCTGATCCCCGGCATCTCGGCGGACAAAGCTGACCGCATCCAGCAGGAGTTCAAGCGGATGTTCGGAATGCGGGAACTGATCGCCTATCTGGCTCAGTTCGAGATCAGCCCCCGCCGCGCCATGGAGGTGTTCCGCGTCTTTGGCCCCAGTGCCATGCAGGCCATCTCCCAGAACCCTTATCTGCTCTGTGGGGAACCCCTGCAGCTGGATTTCCGCCATGCGGACAGCATTGCACAGTATTACCACATGGAAGGGGACTGCACCCAGCGGCTGGAAGCAGCGCTTCTGCGCACCCTGCGCCACAACGCGGGCAACGGCCACACCTGCCTGCCCCGTGCGCAGCTGCTGGACACGGCATCCCACTTCATCCAGCAGCCACCCGAAAAGCTGGCCCGTGCGCTGGACCACTGCATTGAGACCGGGCAGCTTGGCGTGAAGATGCTGGAGGCGGTGCCGTATATCTATCTGCCTGACCTGCTGGAAGCAGAACAGGCCATTGCCGACCGGCTGGCCCTGCTGGCGAAGCGGGAAAAGCAGACGGTGCGGGACCTTGATAAAAACATTCAGGTGCTGGAGCTGACCCAGGGCTTTGCCTATGCGCCCCTGCAGCGGGAAGCCATCCGCAAGGCCATGACCGAAAACTGCCTTGTGCTGACCGGCGGCCCCGGCACCGGTAAGACCACCACGGTCAACGCCATCCTGCAGCTGCTGGAACATCAGGCAGACCGGGTGGCGCTTTGTGCTCCCACGGGCCGTGCGGCCAAACGGCTGAGTGAACTGACCGGCCGCAAGGCCTCTACCATTCACCGCCTGCTGGAGGTGGACTACTCCGGCGGCGTGGTCAGCTTTATCCACAATGACAAGAACCTGCTCAAATGCGATGTGGTCATTCTGGATGAGATGAGTATGGTGGATGTGAAGCTGTTTCAGGCGCTCATTGCAGCCCTGCGGTACAGCTGCCGCATTATTATGGTGGGCGATGCCGACCAGCTGCCCAGCGTGGGGCCCGGCAACATTCTGGGCGAGGTCATCCGCTCCGGGCTGGTGCCCACCGTCTGCCTGAACGAGATCTTCCGGCAGGCTAAACGCAGCCTTATTGTGGAGAACGCCCACCACATCATCAGCAGTGAGCCGCTGCAGAAGGGCGGTAAGACAGACGATTTCTTCTTTCTGGAATCGGACGGCGATGCGGCGCAGAAACTGGTGTGCGATCTTGTCACCACCCGTCTGCCCCGGAGCTATGGCTTTGACCCTGTCCGGGATATTCAGGTGCTCTGCCCCACCAAGCTGGGACCCACCGGCACCCAGGCGCTGAATGTGGAGCTGCAGAACCTGCTCAACCCGGAGCAGAAGGGCAAACCCCAGCTCCAGAGCGCCTCCCGGGTGTTCCGGGTGGGCGATAAGGTGATGCAGGTGCGGAACAACTACGAGATCGTCTGGAACCGCATTGGCGGGGAGCAGGGCGTGGGAGCCTATAACGGTGATATCGGCATTGTGGAATCCATCAACATGCGCGACCGCTCCATGGTGGTGCGGATGGATGACCGCCGCCTGCTCTACCCGGCGGAAAACCTGAACGAGCTGGAGATCGCCTACGCCATCACGGTGCACAAGAGCCAGGGCAGCGAGTTCCCGGCGGTGG
>ULRO01008082.1_pt1 | contig 24456 bp, 25 predicted proteins | sample 1955421 | NCBI WGS metagenome assembly ULRO01 (sample SAMEA4835682, study PRJEB28245) | human gut metagenome | biome: gut microbiome; material: fecal sample | place: Denmark | collected 2008 | reverse complement strand
TATATATACAAGGGCATTGATAAGTAAGAGAGACTACTAGATTTGAACTGAGAAGAATTGGCTTAGAGTTAGCTTAGGATTGCTTAGGATTAGCTTTGAGTTCCTTGGGATTGGCTTTGTCATAGCTTTGCCTTAGGAAACCCACTATTCCTTAGCTGCAATTTGGCGGCCGTTGTGGGTTGTTGCGAGTTGTGTCCATTGCCGTCTGGAGCGTAGCTGCCTTGCTTTTGGGCTGGTGCTTCTTTGCTCCCTGGCATTCGCGTAGTTGCTCATCCTACGTCCCGGGTCTTAGCTTGCGTAGCTGCTCCATTGGGCTTCGGCTGCCTGGATTCCTTGCTTCTTGCATTTGTGTCTAAACTGCTAACAATTCGCCCTTCGCATTGAGGGCATGTTCGGCTCATGGTATAATTAAATCATAGCGAGAGGAGCTGGACATGAAGCGATATCGGTACTTATGCATCTGCAGAAAGAACAAGCAATTCTGCCAATACGCCTGCATTCACCGTGTTGCATTTTCCAGATTCCCATTGTGGCGGGTTCCGAGATTTTGCTGCTTGAAGCGGCTTGGGACCTGTACGTACCAAAGCGTGCGGAAGGTGATTGTGTGAGCAGCAGCATGATTCTTGAACATCTCGATGCCTGGCAGGGACAATGCCTTGTCTTAACCATTGTGGTGATTCTTGCTATCGAATGGCTTGGCCGGAACTTGAGTCTCTGGCTTGTCATGAAAGCTTTCGGCACAAAGACGGCAAGGTTCTACGATACCCGCATTACGGCAATCGGTGTTATCCACCATGAGCTCTCCCATCTCCTGGTTGCCATCTTCACCGGTGCTCGAATCGACGGCGTGAAGCTCTACAAGATTTTCCAGAAGCAGGATGACGAAGTTCTCGGCTATGTGAACTACACACCTCGTGGCCTTTATCCGTTTCGCTGCATCCAGCAGACCCTCATCGGCATTGCCCCAGGAATCCTCGGCATGGTTCAGATTTGCACCATGAGCCAGCTGCTTCTTGGGTTCTGGTCGAGTCTTGGCAATGACTGCTTCAAGCATCCTGCCATCTGGATACTCGCAATCGTCATGAGCCAGATAGCATATCATTCCTGCCCGAGCCGGTACGATATCCAGGGCTCGTGGTTCTGCATCGGCCTTGTGGTCCTTGCATTCTGTCTGTTCCGGGACAATATCTTTCCTACCTGGTTCGCCTTGCAGGTCATCCAGTGTGTGGCATTCGCCGTTATCCTTGCATCCGCACCCGTGATGCTCCTGAGCGTCATCGTGATGGTTGCTAAACTCATAAAGCACCTTGTCTTTGCTGGAGGTAAACGAATCTTTGAAGTTTGATAAACTCTATCTTCGCGTTACGGCTCTGCTCAATGGCCGCGAAGTTCATTACGACTATGTCATCAGCCCGAACGCCGATGACCTGACCGATGAAAAGGCCGACTTGATGAAACAGGAACTCTCGGAATCTCTGCTCAAAGACCTTCCGGCTGGCACCAAAATCCTTAGCACTGAGTTCATCCCGGAAACGGAGATGATTGCTCCGATTTTCGACGGAGACCGGGTCACTTCATGGCGGTTCCTCGATTACGTTGCAAACATCCTTTCTCCCGAACCTGACATGAACGGAAACCTGCATCCGAAATTCACCCCGCTCGCTGTTGTGCGCGTGATGGTGGACAAGGATGTTTCGTTGATTCAGCTGGAAGAACGGGAACGAATCCGAATCATGGTCGGGAACTATGTCATGGAATTGACCAAAGCTCCGATTTACGCCATACAGCAAATTACGCCGGACGATTACTGGCGTATTCTGAAAGGCATCGGTGTGATGCGAAACTTCCCGACCTCTCAGAGAATCCTTGTGAAGGTCGTCTCCTTGGCGGAACTCAAACGCTGCACGGAACGGCGCAGGAAACGGTTCGAGGAAAACGGAAAGGGCTGAATCAACAGCTTGCCCCTTGCCTGCACGTTCGCCGGAACCCTCACACCCCGCCCACCAATGCATCGTTCAGAACGTCTGCAGTAACCTCGGTGAGCCTGGTTGCTAAATCTTTTGGCAGATACTTGTATTCCATTGCGAATCCCGTACACTGTGAAGTATCGTGAATACCCACAAACCTGAAAGGCGGTTTTTATCATGCTGAAAAATATTCTTGCCGTAATTGGTGCTGTGACGGTTGCTGTTGTTGCCTATGTGGCTTTCAGCGACCACGTGATTGTGAAAATCGAACCCGATGAAGAAGGCCCTAAGGACCCCGAAGAGCCGGAAGAACCCGAAGAGCCGACAAAGCCTTCTGAACCGCAGGAAGAAGAGCACAAGCTGACCTTCGATGAGCTTGTTCGCAAGATGGATGAATCCGAGGAACGCTTGGCTGAAGCGGAAGCAGCTGCTTCCGCCAAAGACGATGACAATGATGAGGATGACGAGGACGATGAGCCCGAATCCAAAGTCGAAGAAGTCAAAATTCAGGATGACTCGGCTGAAACTGAGTGACAAGGAGTAAAAGCTATGGACACTGATACTCGTATTTCCGTGATTGCTGGACGGCCCGGAGCCGGTAAGACCCGCTGGGCTGCCAGGGAAGTGGTTGAGACGCTTCGCGACGTGAACAACGTCGTCATTTATATCGGCTTTGACCGGGAGTTTGAGCGTATCTGCCGGATGGTTTCGGACACCTATGGCAGCAAACCTCACGGCAAGCTCCTCTTTGCACTGCAGGATGGCGCTGGCGAAGCAATCGGGAAGGCCGTCGATATCGCCAATAACGGGGAATCTCGCATGTTCTTGGGCAATGAGGATGACAACGAGTACCAGAACAATCGGCGGATGGTGTTTGTCTTCTATGACCAGTGCCGCCACGATATCTTCAACGGCCGCCGCGACCTCCTGAGAGCTGCTGCCAGGGCCGGGGTTCATGTCAATGTCCTTTGCCAGATTTTCAGCCAAATTGACCGGGGTGATATCAATTGGCTGAACGAATACTGCACGCCGTTCGTCATTTCGAAGTCCCGTGAACCGCGCCTGGCAACGCAGGAAGAGATTCAGGAAAAGTACCGTTAAGCCATCTGAACCATCTGTTGCCGGAGAACGGAAACCTATTTTCGCTGTTGCGGGAAGTTTTGCTGGCGTATATCATAAGCTGCACGGGCGGCCGATACAGGATGTCAGCCGGTATGAGACAGTCATCAATGGCTTAGACTAGAGAGGACGACAATGGCAAAGACACTGGTTATCGCTGAGAAGCCTTCGCTTGGACGCAGCATTGCGTCGGGACTCACCTGGTGGAAGAACGAACAGTTCACACGGCAGGGAAAAGACCGGAATACATGGCTGGAAAGCCAGAATTATATCGTGGCTTCCTCCGTTGGACATCTGTACGAACTCATTGACCTGGATGCGTATTTTCCGGATTATGAGCCGGGGAAAAAACATTCCTGGACGATGGAACGGCTTCCGTTCTTTCCCGACAACTGGAATTTTAAGTTCGAGGGGAAGGACAATGTTAAGGGCCTGATTCGAACTATCAATAGCCTGATGAACCGCACAGACGTTGATAAGATTTATAATGCCGGAGACCCTGACCGGGAAGGTCAGCGGTTGGTTGATGAAATCATCCATTACGGCCTCAAAAAGCCGAAACCTATCTATCGACTTTGGCTGCCTGATACGACCAATAAGACCGTCAAGGAGGCGTTTGAGACGGCAAAGCCCAATGACGGGTATGCGGATTTTTCCTCCTCTGCCGAGACTCGCAGTGAGATGGACTGGCTCTTGGGAATTGAGCTGACTCGGTATGTGTCCGTCAAGGCAGGCACTTTTATCCGCATCGGACGCTGCGTCTGCCCGATTGTTGCCCATGTCATTGAACGCGAAAAGGCAATTCGGGATTTTGTTCCGAAACCGTACTCCGCCGTTTCCAGCAAGGAGAAGACGAACGGTGAGGACATTGAACTGACCAGTAAACGGACGTTCGAGGAAGGCCATGAAGCCGAAGCTCAGGCGTTGGCGGATGCCTTCAACCAGGCGGGCGCAACCGTGACGAGCGTCAAGACCGAACGCAAGACTGTCAATCCCGGTAAGCTCTTCTCGATGAGCGACTTGCAGAGCTTTGCCTGTAAGGCCGATAAGACCCTGTCTCCGGCAGATGTTCTCGCCGCAACGCAGGCACTCTATGAAGGCGGATTCGTCACCTACCCGCGTACTAACAGCAGCTACCTTGCCACGAATGAAACCGTCAAGGTGGACGCCGCCATCAGAGGTTTAGCGCAGAACGGAATTACGGGCCTTGTCAATAAGCCGGGCCTTAAATCGATTTATGACGACAGTAAAATCGAGGCTCACTCTGCTATCACCCCGACCGGTAAATGGCCTGGAGCATTGGCTGGAGCACTGAAAACGGTTTTTGAATGTATCTTGAATCGATTCTGTGCCGTTTTCTGTGCGGAGGATTGCACCGTGGACCGGACCACGATTGTCATTCATTGCTACGATGAAGATTTTACGCTGAAAGGCGATGTGCAAGTCACTCCCGGATGGCGGAGATTTGAGAAACCGTCAAATGGCGACAAGATGCTCCCGAAGCTCAACAAGGGTGATGCGGTAAACATCAATTTCCAGCTGGTCGGGAAGATGACAACACCTCCGAAACGGTATACGGTCGAGGCTCTCAATAACTGGATGGTCGCCCCGATGCGCGGTGCAGAGAAAGAAGATACCGAGTACACGGACGCTGAATGGAAAGAGATTCTTTCTGACGCTACCATCTGCACCGAAGCAACTCGCGCCGACACGGTAGACCGGTGTGTCAAGAGCCAGTACATTTCCCTCAAAAAGGGCGTGTATTACGGTGAACCTGCCGGATTCCAGCTGGTCGATATCATGGATAAGCTCGGCATCGTTTTGGATGTTCCCGTGACCGTTAACCTTTCCAAGCAGCTGCACTCCATCAAGGACGGAAACCTGACCCGCGTTCAGGTTTTGGAGTACACCAAACAGACCCTTGAGAGCATCATGTCAAAGGATGTGACGATTGCAGCTGCACAGGGAGCCAGCAGCAAGTATCCAGTTCTCTGCCAGTGCCCAAAATGCGGCAAGGATGTTGTGGAAACAAAGCTTGCCTATGCATGTACCGGGAAAGACTCTGATGGGAAACGATGCCCGGTCACAATCTGGAAGAAGAACAAGTTCCTTGAAGCGCTCGGCAAAGAAATGACCAAAACAACAGCAAAGGCTCTGCTCACAAAAGGCAAAGCTCCGCTCAAAGGATGCATAAGCGCCAAGACCGGCAAAAAATACGACTCCATACTAACTTGCGACTTTTCAGGAGACCGCCTTGCTTATCATATTGAATTTGATAAGTCAAGCATGTCGTTTGGCAGCAAAGTCGGAAAATGCCCGTTCTGCGGAAAGCCTGTGGCAGAGACGGCAAAAGCCTTCACCTGCACGAACAAGTCTTGCGGCGCGGCGCTCTGGAAGGAATCGAAGCTGTATGGCAATGAGCTTGATGTTGATGCCGATATTGCCAAGACTCTTCTCTCCGGGAAAACCGTCGAAGCCACGATTCAGAACAAAGAGAGAACCGGCACACAGGATGTTGAGGTTGGGATTGAACCGTATACGGCACCCAATGGCAGAAAATATATCGGCCTTTGCATCGCCAACAACCCCGCCTAAACCGGTTCGCCGGTTATAGGCGGGGCTTGCGGGGCAACCCGTAAGCCCGGTTGATTAGCCTTGGTGAACGGCAACTTCGGTTGCTGCGAACTCCGTTATGCATTTGATGAGCAATCATCTTCATAATATAGGCACTCCGATATGCTCCACAAGTGTCGGGCTCTGCGGGCAGTGTATGTGTCAATGGCGCAAGCCGTTGATATGTATTACGTTAAAAATCTCTAAGGGCAGGAGATGTGCGGCTGCCATGCTGAAAGGCTAAAATAGTGCATAACATTGGCGAAGTGGACCACAGGGCGCAAGCCCTGACTTATAGTTTCATTACTATTTTACGAAAGGAGTATCTTGCATGAGCACTTGCGTTTGTGTTCTCAGCAACAGTGGTGAACGCTTAATGCCTACCTTCCGTCTTGGCAAGGTACGCCGACTCTTGAAAGACGGAAAAGCAAAAGTCCGTAGCAATTTCTAAAGTTCAAGTTGTTTGCCATGCGGGAGCATGGATACAAATCATTTAAATGTTGAAAGGAGGTAAGCAGGAAATGCTGTATCTTAGTCTTTTCTAAGAAACGCATTCCTCCCCACCTAAGCCTTACGGCTATAGATGGGGTGTCCTGCTCCATTATCATGAAAACCAAATAGTTAATTTGCCTTATCGCCTGCCCATTTTGGGTGGGCGTTTTTTGTTGCCAAGCTGTGCGAATTGCGTATGATTAAGAACAGTGATACGAAACTAAAAAATCAACGGTAGAGGGATAAACGCATTGAAGCCATATTTTATAAAAGTCGGGTGTTTCCTGATATTTATTTTCGCAATCCTCAATTTTTTGGGGCTGAAGCAAACGGAATTCGAAATCCGGCAGCTGGATAGCACGGCAAGAATCCTGACAACTCATGCGGAAGCGATACAGGCAGCACAAGAACAGCCAACGCTGAACGCGGCGGCGGCCGCCGCTCTAACGAGAGCCGATACCCAAATCGCGATTGCTTCGTTCTCAAATGAGAATGTAGCGGGGGAAGCAAAACGACTCGCGTCTCTCTGCAACGCAAACATCAAAGAGAAGTCCATTACGGCATCGGTGTCGAATGACGCGGTTCTGGAAGAGATGGCGAGAAGACCGAATATGTATGGGCGGCTCGTGATTCCTTCCGTGGGAGTCAATGTGGCGTTGTTTGCAGTCGTCAGCCAGGCAGCAGCGGATGCACAGGACAGCGCTGCATATTTTCCGTTCAAAAACTATATGCTGGTTGCGGACCACTGGAATCAGGGGTTCTGGAAAATCAAGCGTTGCTCGGTTGGAACGAAAGCTTATATTTATCGCGGAACTTCGATACAAACGCTTACATGTACCGGCATCTGTCGCGGCGTGAACGCTGGTTATGATTTGCTGTATGAGGATGGGTCGAGCGCTACGACAGGCAGCGGAACCATCATGTATACCTGCAACGGTTCGAATTATCACGATATCACATTGACTTTTTGGAGCTGAGTTTTATGCAGAAGAATAATAAAAAGATGACATACCTTGCAACGATTCTCATGGCAGCACTTGCTGCATTGCTGATTTTCGCTATCGTTGACGCGAACCGCATCAATCGTAGTCTTTCAGAGCTGCAGCAAACGGTGAATTATGAAGAGCGGCTGGAACCTTTGCTGTTCTATGGCGCAACCGCTGAAACTGCCGAGACGGCTGCAACAGCCGAAACCGCAAAGACTCTGGAGCCAGAGCTGAACTTCACCGTGACGAAAAGCGGCATTATTCCAGATAACGGCTCCTATGTTCCGGTCACGCTGGACGACGTGACTGTCTGCATTCCTGTCGCCGCTGCCGGGCAGGGCGGATGCACGGTGACCTATTGCTCCGGTAATTCCACTGCCGCAATCGGGGATTACAAAATTGCGTTGGTGGAAGGGAATACGGAAGACTCCGTTGTGACTTTCCAAAACGACGACAAGGAAATCCTGTCGGGGACAAGGACGATGGGAGAAGGATTGACTTTGACCGTTGCTGCTGAAGCCGAGGAAGGGCAGGAGACGGAACAAGAGGCAGCGATTGAAAAGCTGCTTGCTGATGCAGTAATCACCGATACCGCTCCTGCGACAACCGTGTTTGGAGAAACCGTAAAAGACGATGTCGTAATCGAAGCGGACGATGGCTATTTGCAGCTGCAGCTGAATGACAACACCGTTTTGGTATCGACTTTCTCTTTCAATTATGACAAAAACGTATTCTCTAAAACTCTGAATCTTCCCGGTGGACTCACCGTTCGATACGGGAACGTGCAGGACAAAGAGACCGGGTATATCCCGTTTGTCTCTACGGTAAATAACCGCAATATCAAAATTCTTGCAACCAGTGTAGAAGCGCTGCAGGGATTCTTCCAGGGTTAATACGTTCTGAACCAATCTTTCACTGAGCCATCTGCCCGTTTCGGGGGGTGGCTTTTGTGTTGGCACTTTGCTTGCCAGTTCTTGCGATGCTCGTATCATTAGAAACTGAATCAGTATTTTTTGCGGGGAATCGGGTGAGGAGAACCATGAAAAACAACGGAGAAAAGCTTGAAGGGCTGATGATTGCGGCGATGCTGCTGATTTTTGTCACAAGCATCTGGGCGTTCAGGGACGCTCAAAGAATGCACGAAAAGTTGGCGGAGAAGGTACAGCAGACGCCGGAAACGGCTGAATTTGCAGAGTTTGTATCTCATTTATTGCTAGCAACGCCGGAAACGGCAGAAATCACTCCATTTGATGCAAGTGACCCGCACATGAATTTTGTTGCAAGCAAAGAAAGACTCAAATTGACTCTCAATTCCTGTGTGCCGCTCTCTTTGGATGATACAACGGTCTGCATTCCGATACAGAGCATCGGTGAAAGGAGCCTGGTATCGTATCAGACGCAAGACCATACGGCCTGCGTTGGGGCCTATCATATGACTCTTGTGAATGGGCACAAGGAAGAAGGCATCAACTTTCTTCTGATAAATGATTCCGCCTTGATATCCGGAACAAGGAATATCAATGAGGATACCAGCCTTGTCGTCACGGCACTTGTCAAGGTGAATGAAGAACAGCAGCAAACCAAAGTGATACAACAGCTTTTGGATGGAGCGGTTCTTTGTGATGTCGCACCGACCATCACAATCTTTGGCGTTCCAGTTAAGAACAATTCGATGATTGAAGTAGATAACGCTCTTGCCAAAATCGAAACGAATCAGGGCAGGGTATTTATCACAAGTTCGGCTGCTATCAAGGAACCCAAACCTCTTGATAAATCCGTGATTCTGCCATCCGGCATTGAAGCCAAATACAACAGCACTGCCCGAACCGGGTCTGGGGATATTGTTTTCGTGATTGAGCAGGATGGCTGCAGATATTATCTGTTGGCTCCGAGCGTGGAGCAGCTGCTCGGCGTGTTTGACGATTCCGAATCTAATTAGGGCTTTTCTTGTTGCAGCGCCTTGCGGAACAAGTACAATAATAGTTGTACGATAGATAACAGCCTTTTGGCCCAATGCGTACAATTCATATTCTGCAGCTAAATTAGCAGACTCACCAATTCGGTGGGCCTGCTTTTTTATTTGCAAGAAAGGAGTGCCGACAGCTTTCTGTCAACCATTTCCGAAAAAACAAATATCAATCAAGAGAAAGGAAAAATTGTATGTTTAACGCAACCTGCCTAATCAAGACCGACATCGATACCGTGAACAAGTGTATGGGGCAAAATCCCTACAATCCTGAGACTTTTCTTCAGAACTTTGCGTCTCGTCTGACATCTTTCGACGACCCTCTCCTCAATATTTACCCAACATCCGAGATTGCAGGAAACATCGAAGACGAGGATGTTATCCTGGGCCTTCGCGAACCGCAAAAACTCATTGAGTGGGCGAAAACCATGAAGGAACGCACGCAGTGCATGGCAATGGCTGAGTTCAGTGCAGCATTGCAGAAGCATAAAGCAGAAGGCATCGATATCACAAAGCCGATGTATACCTGCCTGCGCTCCATTGAAATGGATTCCAACGAATCTTATCTTCTTCGCTACGCCGCTGAACTGTTCGACAACCATCCAAACCCGGAATGCGGTGAGCTGTTTTATGACGGCGACTCCTGGAAGTGTTTCCCAAACGGTTTTCAGCTGAAAGACATCGAAGCTCATGCTGAGGACTACATCATCATTCCGGGGCTGTTCTATGACGACTGATTGAAAACGAAAGGAATTTTATGGACTGGAAATTTATCATGTGTCTGCTCGTTATGTGCTCCACCACCATCTGGAAGCTTCTGGAAATCCTCACCTACGGTGAGATTCAGGTCCGGCAGGTGGATGACGTCATGACGTTGTATATGGCTTTCACCATCTATGCTGCCTATAAGGCTGGTATGGCAGTACAGGCTAAAAGGCAGAAGCAAACCGAAGAAAAAATCGCAACCACCTCTGATAAGCAAAAAGGAGAATGACTCTATGTATCAGCTGCAAAACATCGATTATCTGTACCGTATCTCGACTATGACCGGCTCGTCCAAGCTCGTTACCGTTCAGGCGGACAGAGACTCCCATGACCTGAACGATAAGCATTTCGTGATGCTGAATCTGTGCCGGGCAATCGTGAATTTCGCCAATGAAGGGCACGTGATTTCAGCTGTGTATGAACTGGAACCAGATGGGACCTCCAAGCGGGTTGCCTATCGCGGATTGCCGGAATACCAGGAAGCACTCAAAGACCCTGAACCGGATGTGATTGTTGCAAAATTTGCAACGAACTTTTCGTCCGGCGCTTCGTTCGCTTCACAATGCCGCGTGAATCAAAAGAGCCGTGAAGTGTTCGACATTGAGGCTTCCGGGACTCCTTCTGATAATGATGATATTTCTGAACGCCTTGTTTCGCTGGATGACGGCGAACACTGGCATCAGGTTCACTGCATTGATGATATCCTCGATGAATACGACGATGATATTGACAATGCTTTGGATGCTCTGTATTCCATCGAAGCTCACGGTGATATCGACGGGGACTACTGGTGTACTACCACCGATAAAGACCTGAACCGGACCATTCGTGAATGCCGCACCGAAATTCTCGTTGATGCGCTGCTTGCTCGCGGCTCTGAGGCGGTAGAAGAATTTCTCGGTTATCCCGTGAATATGTCGGAAGCCGAATGCGTGCTCGAAGAATACCTGAATAACCTGTCCGATGAGGATTTGGCAAACGCCTTCTTCGAAACTCTTTGAGTTACCGCACTTGCGCAGATGTGCGAACAGGATATTATAAAAATTGTACGATAGATACCATCTACTAGGCGCGTTTTGCGTTCGTACAATTCATAATTTCGCTTGAAGGCGGACTTCCCATACCGGGAGGCCCGCCTTTTTGCATCAAAAATTACAGGAGGTAAATACCATGTTCAACATTATGAATCTCAACAACATCGAAAACATTTTCTACTGGACCGACAATAACGGTGCTGTTTATCTTCCCGGAGATACTGCCCTAACGTATCGGACCAAATCGGACCTTCCTCGGTTCGTGGCTGCCGTTTACAGTGCGCTGAACACCGATAGGGGTGTTTCAGAACGTGTTGTCACCCTGAACGGCCACTGCGGTTTGCTGTTGGATGTACTCTACGATAAGGACTGGGTATCGGAGATTTTCTCTAATCTCAACTGTGAGATTCCAGACGAAATCATCATGAACCTATTCGGCGCTGCCTTGCCGTGTCTGGCACAGATAATGTGGAATGATATCCATGCCTCACTTAACAAGACGGAACATTGTTCGAACTGCCCCGACCTCAGAATTTTGGTTGGCCAAAATACAGATAAGGATGGTCATGAGCTTTGTTTCTTCATTCCCTTTGGCGGCACAGAGTTTGACCATGATGAACGAATCAGGTGCGCACATGCGGTTCGCGTTGTAGAGAATTATCTAGACATGAAGCCTTTGGCAAGATGACTTGCCGTGACTGGAAGAATTGGCTGCTGGATGACGCTGAACCTCAGTTTGGTATCTGGTTTTGATGGCATTAAAAACGGCAGGCAACATCCCGGCCCTGAACAACAAGAAGGACAAGAGTGCTTCGTTTCCGGTCGTCGTGCATCGGGAAGTTTTACCCTCAAAAAGCTAGACGGCACGCGTATTTCCAAAGGTGTAACATTTAAAAAATTGCGGCTATTAGAGCCTGCAACAAATTATCTAATAGAAAGGATGTGAACGGGCAATTCCTCCCACGACTAAAGTCGCGGGTCTCCTTGCCCTGATTTATGAAAGCTGAAATTAAATTTGCAAACACAAGCAATGGACCCAAAGCCTTTGTCAAGACTTTTGACGATGATTGGACTCCTATGAGCACGCCGCTCAAGGCATACAAAAAAGACATGCGCAGTATCAAGCCTGCAGGTAACTACGAAGAAGGAAAGGACTACATGGTAGCCGTCAGCCCTTGGGTTCTTGAAGCATTTCTGAAAGCCAATCAGATTGATTATGTTCAGCTGATTCGCGGCCAGGACCTCAAGAATCCGCCCGTTGGCAGCATTCGGTATGCGAACGAGAAGGAAGTCGTCTGGTACGAGTATTCTTCCGCAACCACCACACGCCGCTGCACGGACTTGTCCCGCGCAAAAAGCTTTGTTCAGGAATGGGTCAATCTTGATTGTCCTACACTCAAACGCTTTAGCACGAATCAGAAAGTGCTTTCCGTGAACGGCTTTGGCGCTGCGGTTCCGACTTTCAGCCAGAGCATCAATGTTCAGAGATATGGTGCAGAACTTATCAAGAAACTCGTAAAAGAGCGTCTTGGCATTGAACTCTATTATCGTTCGGAGCTCGACTAATATGCCTGACATGAGAATTTCATTGATGAAAGGGGAGACAATCCCCAGAGATATCAAGGGCCGCAGAATCATTTGCTGCTTTTGCAATGACAAGGGGACTTGGGATACCAAGACTCTTGAGAAATTTGCAAAGAGATTCCCGGAAGCAAAAGAGTGGTACTTACATAAGCTGCCAGAACAGCTTCGGTATCCCGGTCAGGTTCTATTCTGTCCGGGCAATAACGAGAACACGATTGTGGCAATTATGATTTGCAGTACTGAAACCGCCGACAAGTACGGCTCGAAAATTCAGTTCCCGTATCTGTACGGGTGTCTCTTGCAGGCGATGGTCAAGGCCAAACAAGCTGAGGCTTCCGTCATCGTATCAAAGCTCGGAACCGATATGGTCGAATGGCAGTGGAGAAAACTTATTTGGATTCTGAACCATGCGGCGGAAATGAACGAAGGGGTAACGGCAATCGCAGTTTCACCCTATGATTTGTCTGATGTGTTCGTTGAACCCAAGAAGAAGAAGTCTACTTCCAGAAAGGCAAAACCCAATAAAGATTTGGAGGATTCCGAAGAAAACGATAGCGAAAAGGACAACTGGGATGGTCCGCAAGAAAACGGCAGAGACCAACAGCTCAGCATGCCTGATGAAAAAGAAGACAAGAAATATAGTAAATACGATAATTTGCGCTAACTTACGAGCTCCTGCTGTAGTGCGGGGGCTCTTTTTTTGTTGCCTTTTTGTTATTCTTTTGTTGTTCTTCCACAAAAAATCATTTTTTTGCTTTTTAGGCTTTCCTTTACTTGCCCATCCGTGCGAATCAAAGATAATAAAAACAGCAGCCTAAAAGTGGCACTAAAAAGTAGCAATCAAGAAAGAGGTTATAACATGGCAACTAAGTTTTATCTTGCCGAAATTCCGGATGATTTTCCGGCAACCAACGTCAAATTTGAAAATATGACCAAGCCACTGTTGGCGATTCCGGCCAAGATGGTTGATGGGAAGCCGATTACGATTGTCGGCTACATCAATGCTGGCCAGAAAAAATACAAAGCAAACGATTACGGCTTTGTTGAGTTCAATGACAACGGGGCCGATTTTGCGCAGTTCAAAGACGCCAATATGGATACTCGGTATTCCGTGAGAGAAAAGGTTTCCGGTGATATTCTCGGATACCTGCCGCTTGAAACCGGGGAACTCGTTGGCATTGTGCGTGAGAAGGAAAAACCGATTCTTCTTCTGATTATCGCGGTGATTGCTGCTCTCGTGCTGCTCGTCGCCCTTATCACTGCAAGCCTTTATAAAATGGTGAACAAGCCCCTTGATGGCAGCGGCAGCGATGCCAGCTCCGCAAGCAGCGAAATCGTGATTGCTGACGGCGAAGCGTATGACGGGACGATGGACAACGGCAAAACCGATTCCGAGGAGATGCGATTCATCGAATTCCCGGCATTCACGACCATCTATGTGAGCCCTGATAGTACCGTGGACCTGGTGAACCCGGAAAGCAACCATGTCTACTTCAAATATACGATTCTTGAGAACGATGAAGTGCTCTATGAATCCGATTACATTGCTCCAGGCCAGAAATACGCCTGGCAGGCATCGGATTACATTACCGGGGCAGGAGAGCACGCTGTGGTGTTCTCGGTATCTACTGTCGGTGTAGATGACCAACAGCCGCGCAATGGCGCTGAGTTTGCGGTCACGGCCGTTGTATCTTAACTGGGCTGAATTGCGCGACAAGCGCATTTTGGTAAACTCGCAAGGGAGATAAATAGTAAAAGACAAGGGCTCGAATCAGCTGATGGCCTTGCACATGGCTGATTTTGTGTCCGCAATCAACGAAGGAGGTTTCTGAAGATGAAACTCGCCAAAGCTATGTCGATGGCCCTCGCTTGTGCGATGGCCGCGACTATGTGTGCAACCTCCGCATTTGCTGCAACGTCTGGCAGCACGAAGGTTAATGCCACTGTCACTCCGTCTTATACCCTGACTGTCCCTGAATCCATTACCCTGACCAACAACAAAGGCGGGAGTGGCACCTACACTGGTACGATTCCCGTCAACGTAAAGGGCGACATCGGTGAAGGTCAGTCCGTGACCGTTACTTCCACTGCACCTATCATGAAGTGCTCTGGTTCAAAGAACGTTACGGCTTCCTTTACCGGCACTCCTAAGAAGAGCTGGACCCGTATGGAGACTTCTGGCCAGGGCACGACTGACAACTACGGTCTGTCTGCAGTCCTGACTCCTGGTGTTTGGGAAGGCACTGCTACCTTCTCCTGCGCTCTGGCATAATCAATCCCCATAATAAAAACTGGGGTATCCCGCGCAAAACCGAAAAGCGGTCGGCCTCACAAGCAGGCTGGCCGCCTTTTCTATTAGATTCTGGAGGCTCTAACATATGAAAATGAAAAAACTTATAGCAGCGGCATTGAGCTTTGTAATGATGCTTGGCATCAATACAGCCCCCGCATTTGCCGCTACGAGTAAATCTGCATCTACCGCGATTACCGCAGAGGTCGGGTCTGGGTATACAGTCACTGTCCCTGAAAAAATCGCGCTGACCAGCACGACTACAGGAACCGGCACGTATACGGGTACGATTGCTGTCAACATCAAGGGAGATGTAGCAGCCAATCAAACGGTAACGGTTGCGGCAACTGCGCCTACGATGAAAGATACAGCAGGAAACAGCGTTGCTGCTACCTTTACGTCTACCCCCAAGACAGAATGGTCACGGACTGACATGCAGGGCAATGGCACCACGAGTAACTATGTTGTTTCTGCATCCCTCACCCCCGGCAGCTGGACCGGAACCGCGACCTTTACCTGTACTTTGGCTTAAATCTTGGAATCATGCCGCTATGCAGAGGAGGGCATTATTATGAAGACATCAAAGAAAGTTTTGGCAGCCCTTCTAGCGATTTGTCTCAATACCGGAACTGCTCTGGCCGAAGTGGATAAGACTGCGACAACGGCGCTTGTTGCCGATGTGACTTCCGGGTATACGATTACGGTGCCGGAAACTGTTGCATTGTCGAAGAGTACGGACGGGTCCGGTACTTATACGGGTATAATCCCGGTAAATCTCAAAGGCAGCGTTGGCAGTAACGAAAAAGTGACGGTGACTACCACAGTGACCGATATGACCGATGCGTCTGGGACTAAGGCTCCCGTGACATTCACGGCAAAACCGAAAACGGTCTGGTCATACTCCGACTTGCTGAATGGCGGAACTACAAGCAATTATGTGGTTTCCGCGACACTGACAGCAGGCAGCTGGAAGGGCACAGCTACATTTTCCTGCACGATGTCATAATGCCAAATTCGAAAGGATGTGAAAATCTGTGAACATCAAAAAAGCGGCTGCGAGTTTTCTGTTTATGATTTTTGCCATGGTATGTAATGTGTCCATGGCATTTGCAAGCTGGGGTGGCATGGGCTACAAAAATTGCGTGCTGTGCGGCGCATTGGTGACGCCTATGCCTGCATATGGTGGCACACAGAAGTACACTGAATTCTACAACTGTGAAGAAGTTGAGGGCCTGACATCGAGCACAACTCTACGATATGCCCTGAAAAATATGTACGTTGTCAGCAACGCAGATGGCGTTATCTGCACAAATTGCGTTGAACGTATTATCAGCGAACACAACGGCGGCACGGGCGGTGAAGTTGATGAATCAGTGTACATCATTACCGTTCCCGAATCAGTGACACTAAGCAATGAAAACGGTGGCACTGGAGATTATGCTAACACCGTTTCTATCAAGGCAACGGGCAAACTGCTGACAAACCAGAAAGTATTTTTTAATACCTCTGCTCCGACCATGCACCGCGACGGCAGCACCGATGTTGTCTGCACCGCCACTGCTACCACTGCAACAGAATGGGACGCAACTGCTGTAAAAGGGAAAACTGCACAAACCGATTATTCCGTGACTGCGCACCTCACTCCAGGCGAATGGACCGGTAATATGGTGTTTTACGCTTCGGTAGGAGATACCTATACAGTTGAGGTAGGAGACAATTCTGTATTGCTTTCTCCCGCTTATGAGGATAAAACTCATATTGTATTTGAATCCGATAACCCCTCCGTGGCTTCCATTAGTTCGGACGGCCATATTATCGCTTCGGCAATCGGAACTGCGAACATCACGAAGACCGCATATGACAGTACCGGGACTCGCGTCATCTATTCGTCCAAATACACCATCAATGTCACGGCGCAGATGCCGTTGATGGATGTGAGCCGTCTTGCTTCTGTATTGACGACTCTTTCCTCTCAGGGAAAAAACATCACCGTTATTTCGTTCGGCAATTATACAGTTCCGGGCAATGCAACGACCTATGACGTATCCGGCCAGGGTGACAAATCGATTGTCGCGTATGTTCCGACCAAGATGTACGGCGGCTGGTGGTGGGGCGTTCAGAATGGCACAGAGCTTCGAGTGACAGATACGAACCGTGATATGGTGGCGTTTGCTTCCGGTAACAGCATTTGCTTCAAAAGCGGTGCGTCTGACACTTCTAGGGTTTTTGACAATATCAAGACCATTAACTTTGATGCAGTTGACACGACTCGCGTGACATCCGCTGCTTACGCATTCTATAACATGAAGTCACTGACTACAATTACTGGACTCAGCCGTTGGGATACCAGTAAAATCACGACGATGAACAGCATGTTCAAGGGATGCACAGGACTTAAAAGCCTTGATTTCAGCAGCTTTAACACCAAAAATGTCACGGATTTCTCCAGCATGATGTATGGATGCACGGGTCTTTCGAAAATCACGGTCGCGGATACTTTTGCGACAGCTTATCTCCCGACTCCGGGCTTTTCCACGGGCTTTACCTACGTGAGCAGCAAGATGGGTCTTACCATTGCCGGAAACCCTTCCAGCGCTTTGAGCAGCTATAATTTCACTTCCGATAACCGTACCGTGACATACGATACTTCTACCGCATCTGATGATGAGTCCGATAATGAATTTCCGAACGAGGATTCCAACAGCACCGTGGCACCTGCGCCGACAGCTTCGATGAACGTTTCAAACCTTGCGCAGGCAATGACGCAGCTCAAGGAATCCGGGACTGAAATCAAGGCGATTTCCTTTGGCGGCTATCAGGTCCCGGAATCGGCCAAAGTATTTGATGTCTCTGGAACCGGCTCCAGTGCAATTCTGGCTTTTGTAAAAGAAGGCGAGAACCGGCTCTACGTCACGAATTCGGCTGGCGGAACACTTGTCTTTGGTGAGGGAAACAGCATTTCTTTTGATGAAAATGAGGCATTTGCCGACATTGAAAACATTGAGTATCAGAACGTTGATACTTCGCAGGTGACTTCTGCGGCATCTGCTTTTTCCGGAATGAAGAAGCTCACCAGCATTGGTGGATTAGAGAACTGGAACACGTCGAACATCACTACGATGAACAGGATGTGTTATCAGTGTGAGGCTTTGCAGTCTATTGCCGGAATGGAGAAGTGGGATACCTCGAAAGTAACTGATATGAGTGAAGCTTTTACCGGTTGTCTTTCTCTCTCGGATGCTTCGCCAACAGATGGCTGGGATACCAGCAGCGTGACGAACAAAGAGAACATGTTTGCTGGCGCACTGTGCGAAAAAGCACCGGAGATAGCCAATGATACAGAGAACACTGATACTGATGCGGATTCGTCTGAGGGAAATTCCGAGCAAGCTGAAAGCAAAGCAAAAAACAAAGAGGATGAAGCCGAAACTAAAACTCCGGATTCAGAAAACACACAACCTGATACATCTACGGCAGCATAAGGAGGGGATGAACATGAAGGCTATCAAGCGCTTTGCTATGCTTTTGGCAGTGCTGTCTCCTTTTCTTTTGAATGTGTCGTTCGGATTTGCCGATACCGTTACACGGACATGTTCGGTCTGTGGGCAGAAATTCACTGTGACAACCCCGGCCGCTGATGACGCCAAAACATTCGAGGCGTACAACAAGGTAAACTCGATTAAAGGCGTTGAGTCGGATAAGAGCGCTACTTATACCGCAATTACGGATGCAAATGTCTATGCAACGACCATTAACGGAAAGCCTCTGTGCTCGAATTGTCTGAGTACGATGGGCGCTGCTACTTCTACCGGTAAAGGATTGCCGAAAACGGCTTCCACTCAGCTGCTTGCGAGCGCAACGGCGGTCTATACGATTACGGTTCCCGAAACTGTTAAGCTGACAGGCGTTGACAGTGGCCCTGGCTCATATACGGCTGACATCACCATGACTTTGAAAGGTGATGTCGAGGAGAATGCGGTGATTGTGGTATCTGTGGACGGTGGAACCATGACCAACACTGCGGGCAAAACCGCTGCTGTCACAGTATCCAATCAGACCAAAAGTAAATGGTCCCGCGCAGACTTGCTGAACGATGGAACGAGCGCAACTTGCAAAGTCTCTGCGGAGCTTGACCCCGGACACTGGACCGGCACAGCAACGTTCAGCTGTGAGAAAACGTATAAATAATTTTTTGGGAAAGGAGGAGAATGTATGCGCTTGAAATCTATTATAGTAAGTGCATTTACCGCGCTGATGGTTGCCTGTCCTGTATTGGCGTTCTCTGAATCTGCTGATTTCGACGACTCTGTGCCCGATACAGATGAGACGATGACGATAGATACGCCTGCCTCGAATGCTGATTCTAACGATTTTGCCTGGCTAAGTGCTTCCAAAGATACAGCAACACAGGTCACAGCAGAAGTCGACAGCTTTTATACATTGACCGTTCCGGAAGAAATCACGCTGAGCGGTACTGATGGCACAGGAATCAAGACAGGCACGATTTCGGTGACTTTAACTGGCGACATCCCTCTCAAGGGAACTGTTCAAGTCAAAACCACTGCTACGCCTCTGCAGGCGAAAGGCTCTGTAGATGTGCCTATGACCATCGCAACACCAAAGGTTGAATGGAATCGCACTGAGATGCTTGGAGACGGAACGAGTTCAGACTATTCCGTAAGCGCAGTTCTTGCTCCTGGCGACTGGACTGGCACAGTGACGTTTGAATGCTTGGTGCAATAAATGCCAACAAATCTTATACCGCTTGCCCTTTTGGGTAGGCGGCTTTTTGCTAGGCATTTGTTGTACGTTCTGAACACGGCAGCTATGGCCTATCTTGTTTCCGGCATAAAAAGCAGACACAATATATTGTGTTTTAGTATTGCAATATACCATATATTGTGGTACAATATATCTACTGGCTCAAATGATAGCAAAGAACCTAAAGTTTGAGCATTTTCGTGTATGGCTATGAGACCGCTTCCTTCTACTTGAAGATGATATGAAATCATGCCAGCGGTTTCGCTCTCCGTCACGGCTCGAGAACATAACAATACGGCTATATATCCGCTTCCTTCATTTCTAGAAGAACAAGGAAGTCGGCTCGCATTTTTTGTGCTGCTGACTTCAACACGTTAGCGGATATGCTCTCCGTATCTATTACGTGTCTCATCCACCCGTGTCGAGTTTTTCTCGGCGCGGGATTTTTGTTTTGTTAGGAGGTCATTTGAATGCTGACTGTTTATGATTTTAACCGCGTCACGTTTGCACATCATCGCGGCATCGTACCACCCATGCCCGCACAAGAAGGGAAGAAAGCGGTGGAGAAACGCTATGTCTGTTCAGCGAACATGAAATTGATGGAATACGGCTATATTATGGCGCGAGACCTCTTTGATGCCTGCTGCAAGGCTGAATACAATGATTTCCTCAAGACCTGGTCTGCGCTGTATGACTGTGTCACGGAGGATGGCAAGGCAATTTCTCAGACTTTTCCCATCTGGCCGAATTTCCCGGACGATGCGATGAAAGCCGACCTTGTGGACCTGTATGTTGTCAACTTCCTCAATTATCTGACTTGCGGCGAATGGCAGCCAGACTTTGACCCGACAAAATTTTGCCCGGCACTGGACCGCAGCCATCTTCCTGCTGTGAAACAGATTCCGGCGTGTGATGAGGAGGAAATCTACCGCTATTCCGTACAGAGCATTACCGGGCATTCTCCTCTGTCTCCTGACGAGGCGTCCTGCGTTTTCGATACTCTGATGCATGATATTGATTTCACATCTGAGCTGATGGACCGCATGAAACCCAAGCATATTCCATGCAAGGAAAATCTTGCTCTGTATGTGTCTCGCATTATCTCTCGTCCCGAATGGCGGGAACAGGCATGCTTCCGGGATTTCAAGAGCTCTACCGATGTGCTGCGCCTGGCCGCAGCAATGAGCGACCAGGATGTGAGTCTTTCGAAAGCCCCGAAATTCCGGAACTTTAAGCGCGGTGAACGTCGTCAGCTGCTGGAACTTCTGGAACACACTGATAAGAACGAGGGCTTTGCATTGCATCCCGAAGAGTTCAAGCGATTGGGCGAACGCCTGCATCCGGGTGATTACTCTTATATCTTCAAGGAAGATTATGAGATTTTTACGAAGATTCGCAATGGCGTTAAGATTGAGACATACAACTCCAAGCTGCAGGAGCTCATGAAAAAGCCGGTCAATGTGGACCTGCTCTCCGCTCATCTGATGATGCGGCCCGGTATGTTTGCCCGAAATCTGGACTTTGCGCTGCGCAACTGCTCCAATGAACAGCAGATGGAAAATGTTCTGTTCCGATTCATCTCGGTATGCAAGAGTATTGAACCGCGTGTCCTGGTCCAGCTCATCAACCATTTTCGGAATCGCAACAATCCTGTGCATTTGGCAACCGGCAAGGCAAATGGCGCTGCCAGCAAAGCTCTGGAACGGGACATTGAACCTTTGTCTGAGGATATCTGCAAACGTGTGGCACGCGATATCTTTAACCAGCTGTGGCAGGTCCTTCGCGCAGAGGACACCGAACCGAAGAGCGTGTACATCGACCCGGATTGCCATTGCAATAAGCTGATTTTTCCGGATAATCCCCGTCAGGTCACTTCCGCCGTGCGTGCTGCAGCCTGCGGCTCTCGCACGAATCTGTCGGACGGAAATGTGCTCCGTGCATTCCTTTACTGGAAGGGAAACGATGGCCCTGACCTGTGGAATGGCATCGACCTGGACCTCTCGGTTGTGTTCTACGGAGAGGAAAAGGCAAAGTTCATCTACTACGCGAACCCTAAGGACGAGACGCTCGGCGCTGTTCATTCCGGCGACCGCCGCTGCAGCGGTAAGAATGGTGCCGTTGAGTATGTAGATTTCGATATCAAGAAGTGCTTTCAGAACGGGTTCCGTTATGCCGCCCTCACTGTAAAATCCTACTCTGGGGAGAAATTCTCTGAGATGGAGAACGCTTTCTGCGGCGTAATGGTTCGGGATGGCAAGACGGGTGAGCAGTTTGAACCCGCGACTGTCAAGGACCGCTTTGCTCTCACTACGGATTCTGACCAGCTCGTTATGGTCGTTATAGACCTCATGACGCGTGAAGTCATTACGGTGGATAAGAGTGTGGCTCAGTTCCGTTTGTCGTGCCGGAATGTTGTGACAGACTATGCACCTACAGTAGCAGTCTGCACCTACGCGATGCAGCTGAAGAGCCTGTTTATCAAGGAAATGCTCGGTATGCGCTATGCACAGTTCCTGAAAGGCGACGATTGGAAACACGCAAGTGTTATCGTATCTGATGAACCTGAAAAGTTCAAGGTGACGGATAAGGATACTCCTGCGCCGCGCATTGTTAGCCCCTATGACATTCCGGGCATTTATGACCTGATTTTTGGCAAGGAAAATCAATAAAAAAGAAGCTGTTCTCCTGAAAACGGAGAGCAGCTTTTTCTTTGTCAGGATGATTTTGCAAGAGAAGCGTCGACAATATCCTTTTCGATTTCATCAAACTGATACAGCAAAAAACGCTTGCAATTTCTTAATTGGATGTCTAACCGTCTTTTGGTCACCTTTTTGTCTTTAACCATGTCGAGATAATCTTTGGCTGGAGACATATCCGGGTCAAAAAGAACACATCCCAAATTCACCTGGCACTTGGCATACAGCTCACGCACTTCACAGCAGCGGGTCATATGCTCGTCTTTACGTCTCACACTCCAGCGAGCGGAACGCAATGCACGATAACAGTTTTGCAATGCCGTGGTGCTGTAAATTCTTTTCTCTGCAACCATCATTTCCCTCCGACTTTTTATGAGAAAATTATACCATATATTTATGAATTGACTATGACAAAAGGTGGTAAAGCCATCAAATATATGGTAAAAAACGCGAAGGCAAGAAAAAATTTTTAAAAAAGTGAAAAAAATTCGAAAAAAACGTGATGTTTGTGCTTGCGTGGGTGTGCGAGTCGCAGATAATAAAATCAGTGGCTCAGAGCAGTAAGCCCCAGAGCTCCCTGATAAGGGCGAACTCATGGTGCATATCTGCGTCATCAAGTCATCACATGGTAGACTGACGGGCCTTGCGGTGTTGCAAGAATGGTCAGGCGAGGGAAGCGATGAATCCCTCATTGCTGCCAAGTACATCGTGTTTTGATGCAGTCAGCGTCGAGAGGACGCGGATATGCATGGCTTGACTTTTGACCCGATGCATGCAGGAGCAAAGGAATCAAAAGAGATGGCCTAGTTCGAATCCACTATTTGAAAGGAGATTACCCCAATGAAATGTTACAAGCGCGTTGCAAGCGCTGTGATGGGTATGGCAATGGCCGCCAGCTGCATGGCTCCTATTACTGCTTACGCAATGGAAGACACCAAACAGCCCACTGACAATACTGCTATTGCCAACCATCCCAATGACGAGACCATGCTGCACAGCACTCCCGTTTACCGCGTCGGCGCCAAATCCTTCTACAAGGTGAACGACGACGGTTCCGTTGTCTTTGCCGACCAGGATGCCGAAGGCTACACTGCAGTTCCTGCCGCTTATATTACAGGCAGCCAGTATAACGATGGAGAAGAGTACGGCATTTATACCACCAAAAAGGGTGATGGCTTCCAGATTCATTACGTCAAGATTTCTGACTGCCAGCAGACTCAGGGTGGCGTGAACTGGAACCACGGCACTGCTGATGAAGCTAAGGTTTCTGACGATACCAAGGCTGAGGGCACCGACACCGCCACCAACGAAGACCCGACGATGTCCACCCAGTTCTACATCTACCTGGACAACGACACCCAGATTCCTTCCAATACTCCTCCGACCGAGGAAGAGCATCCTGGCGTGAAGACCGATGACGGCCGCGTTGAGTACGATATCACCGTTGCTACCGTGAACCAGGTCAACATGAAGGCTACTGTTCCTCTGTACGCCTGCATGTACGGTTTCCGTTCCACCGGCAACGTTGTTACCCCGACCAAGGATGCTTACCAGCTGCGTAACTACTCCACCATCGACAAGAACAGCCGCACCTACATTGCCGATATCGTGAAGGTTACCCATTACAGCCGCATCTACGATGCCGACCACTCCAACGACGAGCTGTTCTCCATCGCTTACGATGCCACCAGCAAGACCTACACCTACTGGTATAGCGACCCCTCCACCACTCAGGGTTGGCAGCAGCCTGCTATCTACAAGACCCTGGCTGATGAGCATATCAACGCTTCCGGTGAGTGCTACGTCATCTACATCGATGGCGAGTGGGACTTCAAGGCCGCTGGTACTCTGACCGGTGACGAGCTGCGCCAGACTGTGAAGGCTATCGACCAGAACCATCCGCTGTCTGAGGACTTCATCATCAGTGATGGCGATACTCAGTGCAACTTCGGCAAGGCTTTCGCCGTTGGCGAAAGCAAGACCGACAACTCCAAGCGTGAAGGTCTGGCCATCAAGGTTTCTGAGCTGCAGGCTGAGCCCGCAACCTGGCGTGTTGTGCCTATGAGCACCAGCGCCTTGAAGCGCGGCGAAATCGCTATGAGCATTGCTCCTGCTTCTGCAATGTACAACGCTTCTGCCGTCGACCTGTCCACCTGCTCCGCTCCTCTGGACATCACCGAGAA
>ULRO01075221.1_pt1 | contig 24474 bp, 18 predicted proteins | sample 1955421 | NCBI WGS metagenome assembly ULRO01 (sample SAMEA4835682, study PRJEB28245) | human gut metagenome | biome: gut microbiome; material: fecal sample | place: Denmark | collected 2008 | reverse complement strand
CAAAGAACATTTCAAACAATTCAAAACAGCTTCTAAATAGTTTGTCCGGTAAACAAGCGTTTCACCGGAGAAACGGCTGTCATCTCCCGCTTTGTCCGGGCAGAGAGGCTTTTACCGGAGGAAATATGTTATTTGCAAACTTTATCCGGGCAAAGGCACTTATACCGGAGAAAAGTCTGACAATCTGGCGGCAGGACGGGAACGGAATGTCAGGCAGCAAGACGGGAGCGGAGCCAGATTCCGAGGTTGGTGTCGTGCTCGGTCAGGCCGAGTTTGCGGCGGATGTCACTGCTGATTATGTAGTTGCGCTTCTTCTTGAGATAGTTGCCGACATCCTTGCCTTTGAGCCCGAGGACATAGAGGCAGCAATAGCCGATCTCCCAATCCGTCAGGCCGTGGGACTTCAGCTCGGACACGAATCCGGGATGGCTGTCACGGAAGAGCACCATCGTGGAACGCAGGAAATCATCCTGATCCGAGACCAGGCGGTCAAGCTCAGCCTCCGCTGCCCTGTCGAATGAGCAGTCCGAGGAAAGCCTGGACGCTAAGAACTTGTCCAGCACCGACATCCTTTCCCGGATTATGGCCAATGCCTCATCGTCCGGCTTACCCATCAGCTCTCGGTGGGTTCTTCTGAACAGCCTTACGACAACAACCAGAACCGCAATCACAATGACGACCAAAAGGCAAAGCAGCCAGATGGACTTGCCACGGTCCACAATCGCCTGCTTGTCGGTATAACGCTCCTCGATGATCTTCTGTCTCTGAAGGGCAAGGGTATCCTTGTGGACAGAGGCGGCGTTCTGATCGATTATATTCTTGTAATAAAGGGCTTTCTCTTTCATCGCCTCATCCCCAGACGTGGAATAATAGTCAACCGCGATGTTGATTATGCTGTCGGAGGTGATCTCCATTCCGACCTTTTCCAAAGCGATCGTGTAGAGCAGGGCGTGGCGGGCACGGAGTTCCTTCGTGCCAAGCAGACTACGGTCCAACGAGTCAAGCTCGACGAACGCGCTGTCAGGCTGTGTCTCCAACTTTGCCTCGGCCTCATCGAGAAAACGTTCCGCCAGACTGAACGAGCGGCCGCAGGAAGCAAAGCACAAGGCAATGACAGCAAGGAATATGATGGTTTTGGGCCTCATCGGGTTCTAAGATAGCAAAAAATCGTGAGATGTAAGACTTTGTAATGAGCCAATATTAGCCGATAAGAACATAGTAAGTTAACTGTCAATATGTTATCATAAAATAAATAGCGATCAATTCTTGCTGATGTAAAACTATTTCCGGATAATTTTGTTAAAAAGGACATCAGTTATGAGAATCAGAAGACTATTTGCCGGAGCTGCAGTTGGCGCGGTCTGCGTGCTGGTCTCCGCTCACAGTTCGGTCGCCACGTATGTCGAAGTCTGTATTGCAGTAGAGACAGAGACTGCTGGGAGGCCAGGGCAGACCTTCCGACAGGGACAGGAACCGAGCGAAGTTCCGGGGCAGGGGCAGGAGCAGGGGCAGGGACAAGAGCAGGGACAGGAACCGGATGAGGCTCAGGAGCAGGAATGGAAACAGGAGCTGAAACAAGAACAGGAAATAGCGGACACACTGAAGGCGGCTGTGTTCACCGGAAGAAGCGTCAAGCATTTCAGCGACCACCAGAAATTCTACCTGAACAAGGACGACCGGAACTCTCACGCGACCGCGCTGGAGACCCTGAAACTGATCCCCGGAATCCTGGTCAAGGACGATGAAGCCACACTTCTGAACGGCAAAGGTCTGACGATCCTCCTCAACGGACTGCCGACCACCAGCGCTTCCCTATCCCTGCTCACCCCGGCGGACATCAAAAGCATCGACTTCTACCAGAACGCCCCGGCAAGATATTCATTCGCCGGCAGCGGCTCGATGGTCAACATCATCACCCGAAGACCCGGAATCGGCGGTAGCCTGATGCTGAACCTAAAGGAGGCGGTCACAACCCCTTGGGGCAACAACGCCGTCTCCTACCGCCAAATCCTGAAAAACACGATGATCGGCATTGAATATTCCGGGAAACCGACCAAAAGCGGCGGCTACGGCATCGATGAATTTCTTGAATATGAAGCCGGCGGCAATCTTTACACAAAAGTGAAAGAAGGTCTGGACACGGATTTCACGCGGAACCGGCACAACGTTTCTCTGGATCTGGTCAGGATGAAAGACGAGAATAGCGCCTTGAAAGCACAATTCACGTTAGGCTACGAGAAAAAGGACTGGCCCGTAAGCCAAAGCGCCCTCAAAACCGTCACGAATCTGACAACCCAAGAATCCACGACATCTGAAGTAACTGACCACAAGGACGATTGGTCCGAATATCTCTCCCCGGCACTCGACATCTACTGGAACCGCAGATTCTCCGACAGACACGAACTGTCTGTAAACTTCGTCGCCACCGCCTACGACACCAAAAGCCGCAAAGGGTTTTATGAATATGCCGGAGCGACTCCCCTGTTATCCTCGACAAGCCTGACCGACGGGCGGAAATATTCAGGAATCATTGAGGCCGTCTATGGATGGACGCTGTCCGAGAAACATAAGCTTGGTTTCGGAGCCAGAACCACAGCCAACCTTGCCGAGCAAAACAGTGGTAACGGAGAAGTCACCGTCCGTTCGGACATCAACACTGATCTCGGCAGGCTATGGTGTGAATATTCAGGAAACGCAGGAGGGTTCAGCTATTCTGTCGGAGCGGCTATGGAACATTTCGGCTACGAAACCAAGGCATCCGGAAGGCATGACTACATCTATTTCCGCCCGCTCGTCCAGCTAAACTACACATTCAACGATCACTCCTCGATGTATTTTAATTACTCAAGCAATACTTCGACTCCGAAGATCGGATGGATGGGCGATGCGTCATATTACAAGGATGACAAATGGCTCGTGAGGAGCAACCCTGAACTCGAAAGTTACACAACACGGGATGCGATGATTGGATATTCATTCAACAATTCTTGGCTCTACATCAATCCATACATCCTTGTTTATCACAATGACAATCAAATAATTCCTATTTTCAGCCACACTGACGGGCTGCTTGTTGAAATGGATGAGAACTCGGGTAATATGCTTGCCGTGATGGCCGCTCTCGGAAGCAGGATCAAACCCTTCAGGAATATTCCCCTCTCGCTTACCGTCTATGCTATGTACAACGACCAAAGGTTGACAGGAGGCGGTGCGGACAGATCGGTCAAGAGTCTTGGCGGAATGGCGATGTTGAGATATTCAGGAAAGAAATGGACAGCCGAGGCTATGTACAACCAGCCCTTCAAATCGATCAGCGACATCGGGATCTCGAAGGGCGAGAACTACGGTTACTTTGAGTTCGCCCGCAGGATCGGAAAGAACCTCCGCATCGGAGCCGGAATGCGCTACCCGTTCTACCATTGGAAAGTCAGTGAGGAGACCGCACCCGGATCGCCTGTGACAATGAAAAACACAAGCAGGATGACCAGCCAGAAAAACACGGTCATCCTTACTTGTGTCTATAATTTCTCTTACGGAAAGGAAGTCCGGGCCGTCAGCAAGAAAATCAATAACTCCGACAGCGACTCCGGACTTTTCTAAGCCTCAGGGATCTCGTCGTTGGCGGGTATGGTGAACGGGGACTTGCCGGAAGCCACGGTGAAGTCCTCCTCCTCTTTTGGAGCCGGAGCAGGGACCTCGTACATTCCAGGACGGGAGCCGGAGGTGAGCTGATTGAACTCTTCCTCGGTGATCATCTTGCAGTTACCGTTAAACTTGGCATCCAACTCAACCTGAAGCCGGCGGATGTGGAGATCACCCTCTACAACACAGGTGTCCTTAAGGGAAAGAGTATCCTTCACGAAGAAGTCACCATTGATCTTTCCCCAAAAATCAACGTTGTTGCAGATGATGTCGCCTTTGATCACGGCCTTCTCGCCGACAACAACCTTTGCCTGGGAGAAAATCCTTCCTTCGAAAGTACCGTCAATCCTTATGTCATTAGGGGAAGTGATCTCTCCTTTGATTACCGAACCGGCTGAGATCCTGCTGATGTCGTTCACGCTTGCAGAATCATTGGAACCATAATTCGCGCTCATATTCCTTTATTATTATATTCAGTTAATATATTCATTAAACCAGACCCGCGCCGTGGCAGTTCTTGTACTTCTTGCCGGATCCGCAAGGGCAAGGGTCATTGCGACCGATCTTCTTGTCCACGTGAATCGGAGTCCTCGCCTTCTGCTCGCCGTTTGTGGTGAGGTCATTGCGCTGGGTCCTCATGTTGCTCATATCCTGGCTTCTCGGAGCCTGCGCCGGACGGGCCTCACTGTCCTCACGAAGAGGAACAAAGGCTCTGAGGAGGAATGAGAGCACATCCTTGTTGAGTTCCTCAAGCATTGTGGCGAAGAGGTTGTAGCTCTCCAGCTTGTAAACAACGAGCGGATCCTTCTGCTCGTAGGCGGCGTTCTGCACGCTCTGACGGAGGTCATCCATATCACGCAGATGCTGCTTCCAATGCTCATCAATCTGATAGAGGATGATGGAACGGCTGAGAGCCTTGGCGATCTCCTTGCCCTGAGTATTGTAAGCTTTCTCAAGATCCACGCTTAGAGTCAGCATCTTGCGGCCATCGGAGATAGGAATCGCGATGTTCTTGTACATATTCCCCTGCTTCTCGAAGATCATCTTGATGAACGGATAGACCTTCTCGGCGAGGGTGTTCATCCTGCGCTCGTAAACCGTCTGCATCTGCTTGCAGAGAGCGTCAGTAAGCTTGTCGCCCTTGGCGTTGGCGTAGAAACTCTCATCGAATCCGAGGTCGATTGACAACTGAGCCATAACATATTCCTCGAAATCCTGATAAGGCATTCCCTCCGCGCGGCCTGCGATGATAGAGGCGGAGTCGATCATCATATTCCTGACATCGATCTCGATCCTCTCACCAGAAAGGGCGTTGCGCCTTCTGGCATAGACGGCCTCGCGCTGGTAGTTCATCACGTCGTCATACTCAAGGAGTCTCTTACGGATTCCGAAGTTGTTCTCCTCGACTTTTTTCTGGGCATTCTCGATTGATTTAGAGAGCATTCCGCTGACAAGAGCCTCGTCATCGGCCATTCCGAGTTTGTCAACCACTCCGGCGATCCTCTCCGATCCGAACAGACGCATCAGCTTGTCCTCAAGGGAAACATAAAACGCTGAGGAACCCGGGTCTCCCTGACGGCCGGCACGACCTCTGAGCTGACGGTCAACGCGGCGGCTGTCGTGTCTCTCCGTACCGATGATCGCAAGACCGCCGGCCTTCTTCACCTCCGGGGAGAGCTTGATGTCGGTACCACGGCCCGCCATGTTCGTGGCGATGGTCACTGTACTTGACATACCAGCCTGAGCGACGATCTCCGCTTCTCTTGCATGTTCCTTGGCATTGAGGACGTTGTGCTTTATGCCCCTCATCCGGAGCATTCGGCTAAGGAGCTCGGAAGTCTCCACGTCAGTGGTACCGACCAGAACCGGACGGCCTTCCTTGATGAGTTCCTCAACCTTATTGATGACGGCTGTGTACTTTGCCTTCTTTGTCTTATAAATAAGGTCATCCTGATCGTCTCTGATGACAGGACGGTTGGTCGGGATGACAACCACATCCAGCTTGTAGATGGACCAGAACTCGCCGGCCTCTGTCTCAGCCGTACCAGTCATACCTGCAAGCTTGTGGTACATTCTGAAATAGTTCTGAAGGGTGACAGTCGCGAATGTCTGTGTGGCGGCCTCGACCTTGACGTTCTCCTTTGCCTCGACGGCCTGATGCAGACCATCGCTCCAGCGGCGGCCTTCCATAATACGTCCGGTCTGCTCATCCACAATCTTGACCTTGTTGTCAATCACAATGTAGTCAACATCCTTCTGGAACATAGCGTAGGCCTTGAGGAGCTGGATGACGGTGTGGACACGCTCGCTCTTCAGGGAGTAGTCCTCCATAAGGGCATCCTTCTTCTCCTGCTTCTCCTCGGCGGAGAGTTCCGTGTTCTTCTGGATCTCGGCAATCTGGCTTCCAACGTCAGGAAGCACGAAGAAATCCGGGTTGGAGACAGCATTGGCGAGCAAGTCGTGCCCCTTGTCGGTCATGTCCACGGAATGCTGCTGCTCGCTGATCACGAAATACAGTTCGTCGGTGACGATGTGCATCTCGCGCTCATTGTCCTGCATATAGTAGTTCTCGGCCTTCTGCATCAGCTGCTTCATACCCTGTTCGCTGAGGAATTTGATCAGAGGCTGGTACTTCGGAAGACCCTTGTAGGCACGCAGAAGAAGCATTCCTCCTTCGTCCTCCTTGCCGGCGGCGATCGCCTTCTTCGCATCGTTCAGGACCTGTGTCACGAGTGTGCGCTGCTTCTGGTAGAGGCTCTCGACATAAGGTCTGAACTCCATATACTGCTCGTCGTCCTGAGCCTTGGCCACAGGACCGGAGATGATCAACGGGGTACGGGCATCATCGATGAGCACGGAGTCCACCTCATCGACAATGGCATAGTGATGCTTCCTCTGGACGAGGTCTGTCATGTTCACTGCCATATTGTCACGAAGGTAGTCAAAACCGAACTCGTTGTTCGTACCGAAAGTTATGTCGCAGTTGTACGCTCTCTTGCGCGCGTCGCTGTTAGGCTCGTGCTTGTCGATGCAGTCCACCGAAAGGCCGTGGAACATATAGAGAGGTCCCATCCACTCGGAGTCACGCTTGGAGAGGTAGTCATTGACCGTCACAACGTGCACTCCCTTGCCGGCCAGTGCGTTAAGGAACACAGGAAGGGTCGCCACAAGGGTCTTGCCCTCACCGGTCGCCATCTCCGCGATCTTGCCCTGATGCAGCACGATACCACCGATCAGCTGGACGTCATAGTGAACCATGTCCCAGGTCACCTCGTTGCCGCCGGCGATCCAGTGGTTCTGATAGACGGCCTTGTCGCCCTCTATGTGGACGAAATCGTGGTTTATGCTGAGCGAGCGGTCAAAGTCATTGGCACTCACCTCAATAGTGGCGTTCTCCTTGAACCTGCGGGCCGTGGATTTCATGATGGCGAAAGCCTCCGGAAGAATCTCCTCCAGAACCTTCTCTATCTCCGCGTCCTCTTCCTTCACAAGCTTGTCGGATTCAGTCGCAAGACTCTCTTTCTCATGAACAGGAATATCCTCGTCCAGCTTGGCCTTGATCTCGGCGATCCTCTTCTCGAACGGAGCCTCGCACTCACGCAGCCTTGCCTTCAACTCTTCCGTCTTAGCCCTCAGCTCATCGTTGGAGAGCTTGTCTATAGGACCGTAAGCCTCCAGAACCTTGTTAAGAACAGGTCTGATCTGCTTGAGGTCTCTGTCGGCCTTCGAGCCGAACACTTTTTTAAGAATACTAGCTATAGCCATAAAAAATCAAATGTCTCTGATAATCCTACAAATTTAATGATAATCAAAGACATTTACAATTTTTAAGCCCCGAATGACGGAATGACCTTTTGTCAGTCAGAGGCCTCTTTCCTTAAAAGGTCGCCTATCCACGCATTAATACACTATGAATCAGCGCATTACGCATCATAGACACCTATTCCGCCGGTTCAATCCACCAAATAATTCAGCAGTAGTTTACGAATATTATCGGAAATGCGCTTGTGCGCGTCCGTGGCGTTTTCCAGCATCTCCGCCAGATTCTTGTACTTGATCAGTTCACGGGTGTTCTCCTCGTTGCCGAATATGTACCCCATGTACTCCTCATAAGCGTCATCCGCCGCATGTTCCAACTCCGTCACACGCTCGCAGGCCATCGAGACAGCCGAAAGGTTCCTGCGAAGATCCACAAGAAGAGGTATCGTGTCATGAATGACCTCCGACTGGGACTTGGCCATCTGCGCCAGATCCTTCAACTGGTCGTCCAACTTGGCGGGACGGTAGATCAGGACGGCCTTGGAAGTGTCCTTGATGACATCCAGGCAATCGTCCATCGCCATCGCCACAGCCTGAAGGTCCAGTTTGTTGACCTGAATGAACGGGCGTGCGGACAACATCTCGTGAAATTCGGTCAGAAGGGCATCCCCCTGCGCCTCGCAGGATTTGATCTCCTTTTCCATCCCCGAACGGAGTTCCACATCATCCGTCCCGAACATTTCAACCAGAAGAGAGGAGGTCTTGCACAGAAAATCTGTCTGCTGCGCAAGAATCGGAACAAAATCGTGGCGTGTCCCACGGAACAACATCCTAAATCTTTTCAAAAGCCCCATAAATATTTTCTTATACCCGATAAACTTTTTTTGTCACGGCCCAAATTTACAACCTATTTCGCGATTTCGCCACAATTCGATAAAAAACAGAAACTTTTTCATCGATTTTCTTTTTGAACGGCGCTCCATGTCACCCACAGAACTATCTTTGCATCAGGGTTTTGCCCGGCAGAGACTGTCCGACATGATTCTTTTCACGCTTGAATCCCGCCTGAAGGCCGGCCGGTCAGACACCGGTTCACAACAACACTAAGCGGCGTTCTGCCGCGGTATCCACTCAAAATTTCGAACTTGCTTTTACTCTTCGTCGGAGTCTCGAAGGTTGGCCGGCGGGAAGATGCGTGAAATGATCCGAACACTTTGAATTCCAGCATAAAGTTCGTAAATTGGTGGCGTAAAAAGACCAAGCTATGAGACTTGCATACTGCATACACGCCCTGAACCTTTCCGGTGGCATCGAGAGAGTACTCACAACAAAGGCCAACTACCTGGCCGATGTTATGGGCTATGAGATACACATCATCACGGCCCGGCAAAAAGGCCGGAAAGAGTTCTTTCCACTAAGCGGGAAGATAATCCGCCACGATCTTGACGCCAATGACAGGATGTTTCTCATCAAGTACAGGAAACGCCTTGACGCGCTTTTGGCCAAGATCCGTCCTGACATCACCGTGACCGTCTGCGACAACAGTCTCTATGCCCTCACAAGATGCACTGACGGTAGCGTGAAAATAGGGGAATTTCATTTTTCCCACGAGAAATTCCTTATGAAATACGGCACCAACGCCATTGGTAAGCTATACGCCTCCTTCAGGACACGAAAACTGGAAAATGCTGTCAGGAAACTGGACAGGTTTGTCGTGCTGACCAAGGCAGACAAAAATGACTGGCGGAAAGTGACTCCTGAAGTCGAGCAGATCTACAACCCGCTCCCGTTTGTGTCTGACGAAGTCTCCCCCCTCGACGAAAAACGCTGCATAGCCGCCGGACGGTTGGAAAGCCAGAAGAACTTCAAGGATCTGATCACGGCCTGGAAAACCGTTGATGCCAGGCATCCGGACTGGAAATTAAGCGTTTACGGCGATGGCAGCCAAAAAGAATCCCTTCAGGATCAGATAGACTCAATGGGCTTGAAAGGGAAAGTGACTCTGAAAGGGCGGACAAACGATGTCAGGAAAGAACTGCTCGGAAGCTCCTGCCTGGTGATGTCATCGAGGTTCGAAGGTTTCCCGATGATCCTTCTCGAAGCCCTCGCGACCGGATTGCCTATCGTAAGCTACGACTGCCCTAAAGGGCCTTCGGAAATTGTCACCATCGGCGCGAACGGCTACCTTGCGAAAGTTGGCGACACCGGCACGCTTGCACAGGGAATATGCAGCGTCATAGCCAACGAAGAGCTGCGGAAAAGGTTCGGGGCGGAATCAAAAAGGCGCTCGGAGAACTTCTCTCTGGAAAAGACGATGGAGAAATGGGACGCTTTGTTCAAAAGCGCCCTGAAACGGTAAACCTCACTTCTCGTAAACTGACTTCTTTGGAAGAGCCGCGTCAAAGGAATCCAACAGGATGCGGCGTTCCGAAACATAAGCCTCGTCCTTAAGATGCACGTCATTGATGCAGACAAGCTTACGTGACGGGTGTAGAAGATATTCCCCGATTGATGACGCGGAAGACGTGGCTATGGAAAAGAACTTGCCGGAGAGACGTTCACGGATGGCCTTTCCCTGATGGTACATATAGTCCAGAAACAGGTACTGGTTCAGGTTATCCATAGTACGGACCTGTGAGACGGTGGAGAAAATCTCCGTTCTCATCTTAGCGTAAACCTCCTCGCAGGCGCTCCGGAACATAGGTGAGCAGATATGCTGGGGACGTATGAAAAACGGAGTGTGTCCAAGCCCGAGAGCCTTTCTCGCCAAACGGTCCGAATTCCGGCACTGACGCTTGTACATCCCGGTCGCTAAAAGATGGGTCGAGAACCCTATCACAATCTTCCCGTCACGGAAAAAATCCTCCTCACGGCAAGGCGACACCGGGAACATATCGTCATTGAAATAGATGAACCGTTCGTCCAGCCCCGGAATCCGGTGAAGGAACATCTCGATGGTCGTGCTGTTGAATGTCGGCAGGAACTCCTCAGGAATAATGTCCCTGTGGGTCACCACTTTCAAGCGATCCGACGCCCATTCCGGAACCTGGGTCTTCCCGGAGACCACCAGATGGACATTCCTGACAAACGGCATATACGTCTCCACTCCGCGGAGCAGATACCTCAATGTTCCCCAATCCCGGAACCTTTTGTCCAATGCGGGGATATTCAATGCCCGTGAATATTCTTCCCTCCAAACAGGGTCAAGGCCGTTGACGTAGGTTATAACGACATCCATAGAGAACTAATCATCAAGAAGATAAACAGTAAGATCGTGAGTTTTACGCTCATTCTCGGGAGGCAAGGTCATATAGTCCCCGAACTCCTGTGACAGCCATTCGTCCCAACGCCTGAACGCCTTGAACGCCGCGCCCTCGAATTCCAGGTCAACATATTCCTCGAACATATTCCTGTCAAAGATTTCCCTTGTGCCGTTGTATGTCACAGAGACGGTTCCGGCAAGGTTTGAGGTCTCGTAAGGGTACTTCAGCATCTCGGTGTTGATCTTCCTCCACCAATATTCAACACCCCTCGCGTGCGCCTCAAGCTTTGAGAACAGCGGCTGATGGAAATTGAACAGGTCGAATCTGGTGCCGCAGATGTTCAGCCTGTGGGACCAATGCGTCAGCAACCGCTCCCTTTTTCTTTGAAGGACAGCGTCCTCAGGCTTTCCGTCAACCGGGAATATGTCGAGGTTCAGACCGAAATCATAGTCAAAACCACGTCCTTGCAGGCTTTTGGTACGAGTGTCCTCAACCTTGGCGAAAAAATGGACAAAACGGTCCCCCTTCACCCCTTCCTTGTGGCAAAGGCAGCGGTAACGGGAGTCCGGATCCTTGCCGAAAGTAGCGACAAAGCGTTCATAATCAGGACGTGGCATCAACAGGTCAATGTCATCGTCCCAAGGAATGAAGCCTTTGTGGCGCACCGCTCCGAGAAGCGTTCCGTAAGCCATAGAATACCTGATTCCTTCCTTCGCGCAGAAAGCGTCGACAGCCTTCAGGATGTCCAGGAGGTAGAGTTGAATCTCTCTATGTGATAATTTTTGCATTATAAGTCCAAAATATTGCCGAATATTCACAAATATAACTGATTTTTGCTAAATTTGCGTAATCTGTAGCGAACCGAGTATGCATTCTTATGTTTTTCCAGGAGATCTGGACAAGGAAATAGCGGCGGTCGGGTCACAGCCGATCCCATATATGAGAACCGAGGAGTTCTCAAAAATCAATCTCGAATCCGAGAGAATCCTGTTGGACCTCATCCATTGCCAGGGAGGAAGGACAATCATCTACACGGGTTCCGGCACCGGCGCGATGAGCGCTGTTGTGGAGAACTACGTCAGCACGAAGGGCAAGGCGTTGGCGATCAACGGCGGCTCGTTCGGCAGGCGCTGGGTCTCACTCTGTGAATATTACGGAGTTCCGGTGGTTGACTTCAAGGTTCCCTTCGCCAAGGACATCGACTATGACGAGCTGGAGCGGACAGTGGAGGCCGAGAGCCCCGAAGTGTTCCTCTGCCAGCACCACGAAACCTCGACCGGCCAGATATTCAACCTTGAGAAGATCTCAGGGATATGCCACAGGCACAATGTCTCATTGGTTGTCGATGTCATCAGCTCATTCCTCGCCGAAGAGCTGGATATGGACGCGCTTGGAATCGACATCTGCGTCACAAGCACCCAGAAGGGTCTGAATATTCCTCCGGGACTGTCGATCCTGTTCATCAGCAAAAGGCTGGAAGGCTATGAATATGCCCACAGAGGCTACTACTGGGACTTTGAGGACAACCTGGGCAATCTCAAAAGGGGGCAGACCCCGTTCAGCCCGGCCACCCTCATCTACCTCCAGCTCAACGCGAGGCTCAGGCAGCTTCAAGTTCAGGGAGGTGAGATGTACAACATCTCGCAAGTCCGTCACAGGGCCGAGGTGTTCAGAGAAGAGTGCCGCAGGTACGGCTGGACAATGCCGGCCGAGAATCCGTCCCACGCCATCACGGCCATCCAGACAAAGGACACAGCCGAGCGCAGGATATTCAGAGGACTGATAGAGCGTTACGACACTTTCATCATGCCTGGCTCCATCCCGGGATTCTACAGGATTTCCCACATGGGGCTCCAGACAGATGAGGAGCTGCGTACGCTTGCTGAACGCATCCACTTAATCGAGGCCGAAGCTGATGAATAAAATATTTCACGGTGACGGCCCCCACAGGAAAACCGTCATCACATACGGCACTTTTGATGTCCTGCATCAAGGTCACATCAATCTTCTCCGACGGGCGAAAGAACTCGGGGACTATTTGATTGTCGGCGTGACCACGGACAACTTCGACTTGGAGCGCGGAAAGCTCAACACACGGGACAGTGTGATGAAAAGGGTCCAGGCTGTCAAGGAGACGGGGTATGCCGACGAGGTGATCATTGAAGAGTACAAGGGCCAGAAGATTGATGATGTCCAGAGATACGATGTCGATGTCTTCGCGATAGGCTCGGACTGGGAAGGATATTTCGACTACATGAAGGAATTCTGCGAGGTTGTCTATCTGCCACGAACAGAGGGAATCTCCAGTACAATGCTGAGAGAGGAACAGATTTCCGTCCGGATCGGAATCATCGGAACCGGAAGCATCGCCGGAAGGTTCGTCCCGGAGGCGAAGTTCGTCAGCGGCAACACGATCAGCGCAGCCTACAATCCTGACCATGCGGAATGCGAGGCTTTCTGCTCCGCCAATGGCATACCACTCGCAGCCCGGACGTTTGAGGAACTTCTGGACGGTTGCGACGCGGTCTATGTCGCTTCACCGCACTACACTCATTATGAATATGTAAAAGCGGCCCTTGAAGCCGGAAAGGATGTCCTGTGCGAGACTCCGTTTGTCCTTCGCCTGACTCAAGCCGAGGAACTGTACTCGATAGCCGAAGCCAGACACAAAACCTTGTTGATCGCCCACAAGACGGCCTACTGTCCGGCGTTCAGACATCTCGTGACGATGCTCAAGTCCGGCGTGATCGGCAAGATCGTGGACATCAACGCTTCCGTCACCACGTTGACAGACGAAAAGTCTTCGAAACTGGACCACAATCAGTACGGCGGCAGCATGAACGAGAACGCATGCTTTCCTCTGCTGCCGATCATCAAGCTTCTGGGACGGGAAGTGCGCAACATCAACTTCTACTCGATCATGAAGAACGAGGTTGACATGTACACCAAGGCTGTGTTCCGTTACGACAATGCCACAGCGTCATTCCAGGTCGGCCTTGGAGCGAAGACGGAAGGGAATATGGTCATCTCCGGAACAAAGGGCTACATCTATGTGCCGGCCCCGTGGTGGAAGACCGACTATTTCGAGCAAAGGTTCGAGGATCAGAATCTTAACAGAAAATGCTTCTTCCCATTCATGGGCGAAGGCCTGAGGTACGAGATACGGGAGTTCATCTCCCGCATACTTAACCCGAACCAGAGCATGTACCTTCTTACAAAGGATGAGATCCTGAAGATGACCGGGATCCAGGAAGACTACATCAACGGAAAGAATGTCTACAAATTAAGCTAAACTACGATGAAACACCTCACACTCAAGGAACTGCAACAGTTCAGTCTTGACATACTCAAGGATGTGGCCGGATTCTGCGAAAAGAACAATATAAGATATTCATTAGGCTACGGCACTATGCTCGGCGCGGTCCGCCACAAAGGGTTCATTCCGTGGGATGACGACGTGGACATCATGATGCCGCGCGAGGACTATGAAAAGTTCAGAACCATCTACAAGTCAAAGCTGTACTCATTCATAGACAGTCGTAACACTCCAGACTGCTACATCGCTTTCGGCAGGGTCTGTGACACCAAAAAGACTCTTGCGTCAAGTTGCATTCCTTGGGTGAAAAAGGATGTCGGGGTCTGGATTGACATATTCCCGGTTGACAGGGTACCTGACGACAAGGACACTTTTGACAGAATCTACGATTCCCTACTTCTGCTCATGAAGTTCAATGTCGGAATACGCAGAGTGCACACAATCTCATCATCCAGATTATCCGTTAGGAAAAGACTGAAAATTTGGGTCTTGAAAAGGACTCATCCACGCCTTATCAAGCGAAATCCCGCCGACATTGTCAAGGACATGAACACATTGATATCATTGGTCTCCCCCGCCGAAAGCCATCATTGGTCGCAACTTTGTTGTCCAGACTCCGGGACCAACGAGTTTTTCGATGACGACGAGATCAGTGAATATGTCAAAATGCCTTTCGAAGACAGCGAGTTCTTTGTCTGGAAAGGCTACGACAAGATACTGCGCGACTCCTACGGAGATTTCATGACCCTACCTCCGGAAAACAAACGGAGACCTCTTCAGAATTACATCTCGTTCTACTGGAAAGATTAATCATGTCACTTCGGCAAGCTCAAATCTGGTCACTTCGACAAGCTCAGTGACCAGAAATAGTTACAATTCAGTGACCATCGACAAGATTTGTCGACCAAAAATAGTGACAATAAAAGAATATACCAGATTCTTTATCAAGGTCAGAAAAATCAAATTTCAAATTTTGGTAACGTGCAAAATTTGGAATTTGCCTTTTTTCTGACCTAAAAAGCATTGCAGTATCCTACCCACGAAGGTACTTCGCGGTCCAGGACAGTCCATTCTTGACCATGTCCTCAGGGGTACCGGCGAAGACCACTTGTCCGCCATTGTCACCGGCCTCCGGACCGAGATCGATCACCCAGTCCGCCGCCTTGATCACATCCAGATTGTGCTCCACCACAATCACGGTGTGCCCGTTACGAATCAGGAAGTCAAAGGCTTTCAGCAACTTCTCCACATCGTAGAAATGCAGGCCGGTCGTCGGCTCGTCAAAGAGGAACAGAATCTTTTTCCGGCCGTTCATCGGATCTTCCTCGTTCTTGGAAAGGAACCAAGCCAGTTTGATCCTCTGACTCTCTCCACCGGACAAGGTTGACGAGCTCTGCCCGAGTTTGATGTAGGAAAGCCCCACATCCACAAGAGGCTGAAGTTTGCGGGCGATCTGTTTGGAAAGGTCCTCAGGCTGCGATCCGAAGAACGAGATCGCCTCCTCGACGCTCATGTTCAGGATGTCGTCGATGTTCTTGCCTTTGAACCTGACCTCAAGGATGTCCGGCTTGAAGCGCTTGCCGCCGCACGTCTCGCAGACCATCGTCACGTCAGCCATGAACTGCATCGGAATGCGCACGAAACCGTCCCCTTGACATTCCGGGCAGCGGCCGCCGTCCTGGTTGAACGAGAAGAAGGACGGAGTGTAGCCGTTGATCTTGGCGTACTGCTGCTCGGCGAGGAGCTTGCGGATGTCATCATAGACCTTGAGATAGGTCACGGCGTTGGAGCGTGAGCTCTTCCCTATCGGGTTCTGGTCAACATATTCAACATTCTTGATGCGGTCGGTGTTGCCGGAGATTTTCCTGAATATTCCCGGAAGGTCGCCGGTCTGGTTGATCATGCGGTATAGCGCAGGATAGAGGATGTCCCCCACAAGGGACGACTTGCCACTGCCGCTGACTCCCGACACGACGGTCAGCACTCCCAGCGGGAACTGCACATCTATATTCTTAAGATTGTGCTCCTGAGCGCCTTCCACGGTGATTGAATATGTCCACGGATGTTTCTCCCTGACATAGCGGGAACGCCGCCCCGTCAGGTACTGGAGCGTCAGCGAACTGTTCATCACCTTCTCCGGAATCTTATCATCGGTCCGGCCTTGGAAAACTATCCGGCCACCGTTCACTCCGGCGTACGGTCCCATGTCAATCAGCACATCGGCCGCGCGGATGATCTCCTCATCGTGCTCCACCACGACAAGCGTGTTGCCGATGTCCCTGAGCTTGCGCAGGACTCCGATAAGCCGGTCCGTGTCACGTGGATGCAGGCCGATGCTTGGTTCGTCAAGAATGTACATGGACCCGACCAGCGAGCTTCCCAGAGCTGTCACCAGATTGATCCTCTGACTTTCGCCACCGGAAAGGGTGTTGCATGCCCGGCTCAGGGTCAGATACGCCAGACCGACATCCTTTATGTACCTCAGACGAGAGACGATCTCTTCAACGGCCTTGCGAACGATCGTGTTCTCGTAGTCTGTCAACTTCAAGTTCGAGAAGAAGTCAAGAAGCTCATCCACGTTCATGTCAAGCAGTTCCGCGATCGTCTTCCCTCCGACTTTCACGTACAATGCCTCAGGACGGAGTCTCGTGCCGTGACAAGCATGACAGGTGGTCCTTCCAGAGAATCGGCTCAACATGTACTTGTACTGGATCTTGTACCTGTTGGACTCAACCCACTTGAAGAACTCGTTGATTCCAATGAGGGTACTGTCATCCCCCTCAACACTGTGTGTGTCCCAGATGATGTCCTTGACCTTTTGCGGCAGATTGCAGTACGGCTCAAAAATCGGAATCCCATAACGAGGCGCCACCTTGATCAGATGATCCCGGAACCAGCCCATCGACTCACCCTTCCAGCAGGCGATCGCACCATCGTAGATGCTCTTGGTCTTGTCCGGAATCACAAGGTCCTCGCTGACCCCGATGATCTTTCCGAGGCCTCCGCAGACCGGGCACGCCCCAAGAGGGCTGTTGAACGAGAAGAGATATTCATCAGGCTGGCGGAACGTCATTCCGTCCAGTTCAAAGCGGTTGGAATATTCCTCAACGGAATTGTCCTTGCGGAGGATAAGCTTGCCCTCGCCCACCCTGAACGCCGTGTCAATCGAGGAGCGAAGTCTTGTCTGTAGATCCTCCCAATCGTTCTGTGGCCACGGAGAGCCGTCTTCCGAATATGGCAGACATTCTTTGAATATGGGCAGTTTCAGACGGTCGATCAACAGGTTAAGATGTTCAGGATATTTCCCCTTGTCAGCCATCCTCATTATATCCTCGATGCGGATGATGCCATCGTCGCCAAAGAAACGGGAATATCCTTCCTCCTTCAGGCGGAGCATCAACTCGACCTTGTCCTCCCTGGCGGACCAATTCAGGTCGGCGAGAATATACGCCGTCCTTGAATCTCCGCTCAATATGCTGGCCATCACGTCATTGACGCTGTGACACTTGACTTCCTTGCCGCTGACCGGGGAATATGTCCGGCCTATCCTCGCGAAGATGATGCGGAGGTAGTCGTAGATCTCCGTGGTGGTAGCGACCGTGGAGCGTGGGTTCTTGACATTGACCTTCTGCTCAATGGCGATCGCCGGAGGGATGCCTTCAATGGACTCCACATCCGGCTTGCTCATCCTGCCAAGAAACTGGCGCGCGTACGAGGACAGGCTCTCAGCGAAACGCCTCTGTCCCTCGGCGAACAAAGTGTCGAAAGCCAATGACGACTTTCCCGAGCCCGAAATGCCTGTCACCACCACAAGTTTGTTCCTCGGAATCTCAACCGTGATGTCCTTAAGGTTGTTGACCTTTGCCCCTTTGATGATTATCTTTCCTTCCTCCGTCATAGTTCAGCGATTAGCGAACTGCAAATTTACGAATATTTCCCGGCTTGCGTTGAATAATGTTGCTGTTTTCAGAAAAGACTCAGAGCAAAAAGCCTATTCTCCCCGCAAGGTTGACTCGCATCCTTTTATTGGCTACCTTTGCCCATCCAAATCAATACGGTCATGAATCTGAATGTTGAGCCGAAGGACATCATCGATGCGTACAGCACCCCGATAGTCCAACAGACATCCTTCTGGTCGAAAGTGAAGGAAAAGCTCGGGATGGACTGAAACGCGCTTCTGGTGTACCAACAAGGACAAGACGTCTGGTTTTGGTTAGGGGAAGAAAACAGTGGGCGACATTCATTAATCAACCTTGGCGCGTGGCATTGTCGGCTCAGATCCAAGCAACTATTATTCCGGGTGAAAAAATGGTGGTTATACACCCGGGGAGACATCCCTGATTGGAGTCGGGTGCGGAAAGCCACCTTTTTCACCCGATGCATAAGCCAGGGATCTTCCGCTACACCTTGTCTTATTCTACGATGGAGATTAGGTCCTTTACATACAGATTCTTGCGCAGGAATATCGATGGGTCGCAATTGTTTACATATCAGTGCCATAAGAGAAATGCTGGCCAACTCCTATAATAGTCCCCTTAATAGATTTCAATCCGCATTCCACAAAATATATATGAATATCATTGTGGATTATCAAAAATATTCATTACTTTTGTGATTGTAATCGCACAGCAGAATGCACTGACACATCATTCCTTACATACGCACAAAGCCGGACGAAGGTCCTAAGGAGGGTGTATTGTACCCTGACGGCAGGAACCGGGTGGCCGGTGTTATGTGGTTGGCCGACAGCGTCTTGTCAACCATTATGTTCTTTGAAATATTTTGTGCGTATGAACAACGACAAATGCCAGCTTGTCGCCTGGACGGAAGGCGGGAATGTGAAGATGAGCCTTGACCTGATCAAGGAAATGTCCCAAGAGTATCTCGAAAGGATCAAAAGTCTTGAGAGCACGGTCTATAAACGTCACAAGGCCGGCGAGGAAGTCCCGTTCATCCTTGCGCTCAGCTTCGCGCGGGAGGAGTACGGAAACTTTCTGAACGAGTCAGGCCTTACATTCCTGGCGCTCAGGCAGTACATCGAAGCCTCAAGTGTCTGCACTTCAGGCAGTGACCTCAACTGGTCCGACTGCGATGAGGGCTTCGTCCTCTGTGGTCCGCTGAGAGCCAGATTTCTGGAGATGTACACCAAAGTCAGGAATATGGTCGCCGAAGATCCTTCGCTCGGCTTCGCTTTCGACCACAGCGGACTCAAGGATGAATATCTTGACATCACCTCCTGCCAAAGATCGTGGCGGAAGGAGTCCGATGAGAATCTGGCCGCCCTCCTTGCCTGGAGATTCGGCCGGTCCTGACCAAAGAAAACCTCCGTCAACAAGTCTGGTCCTTTAACAAAAACGCGCTCCCTGCCGGATTTCCGTGCCAGGGAGCGCGTTGTCTGTTATCGCGGGACAAATTACTCTATATCAAATCCAAAGAGCATCTGACTTCTCGAATCACGTGCATTTGTCCGGTCCGCGACAGTACGGCCGGAAATTTCCGCACTGCTCTTAGCGGCAACGGAAGCCGTCTGAGCGTATTTCCCGAAAGAGATGTTGACCGGAATCACAGCGTCAGCCCTGCCCACAGGATTGCCATCAGAATCAAAGGCGACCCAGCAATATCCTTGGAGAGTGTACGGACCTCCGACCGCTCCGTTGTCAGCGAACTCAATCTTTCCGTCAGAATAGGTACCGACAAGTCCGGCTATCGGCCTGAAGAACACCGTAGGCTCATCCTTGTCCGAGCCTTTCGTGAAACCACCTTTGGAGACAGCGATGACAGCCACATCTCCTTCAGTCTCGGCGAAATCATTAGCCAAAGACGGAGCCTTGACGATCACGGCATCCTCCTTCAATGTGACATTCCATCCATCAGGCTTCACTATCTGGGAAGTCACCACACCTTTTTGGGTCACCGGAACCTCAACCTCGGCTCCATAGGCAACCTTGACCTCGGACTCGGCAAAAGCGAACATAAAATCTTTCACAAACGGCACCTCGATCACCGTTCCGTCAGCCAGGACCAATGTGACCTTGGAGGAGGACTCATCAGCCTTGACACTTTCAAAGAAGGAGACTCAGTTCTCTCCGGAAATCCTGGTCCAGGTCTTTCCTCCGTCAACCGAGATGCAGGTAGCATCCTGAACATAAGGCTCACCCAACGAAGCCCCGGAAACGAGACGAGGAAGATCCGCGTCTGTCCCATAGTGGATCGTGGCCTTGGTTCCGTCCGAAAAGACAATCTCATAGCCGGATGCATCCTGAAGAGGGGTTACACTTGAGACGAAGACATTGGAACTCAACGCGTCACAGATTTTACCAAGCGCGTCGATGTTCGTGTTCATCTCCTCGATTTTCTTCTCCACCTGCGACAACCGGTCATCGATGTCGTCAATGGAGTTCCAGACATCTGAAAGGTCTGTCTTGCACGCAGGGAGCACACAAGCCGAAAGCACGGCAAACAGCACCCCCCCCCACACTTTTCCCGAGAAAGTGGTTCATAAGAATATTTATTAAGTTCGTCACCGACCCGGCTCCGCACTCAGCAATAACACACGTTGAATATGAAGCCGCCTCATCATCAAGACGAGGATATCCAGAATTGGGGGGCGTTAATATATCAAATAATCTTTAGCAAACAATGCGAGGACATAAAATATTCACTTCAAAAGCCTCGTCATGAATATTAATTCGCCGTTTCAGAACGTGATGTGGTAAGCAATCCCTGGCTTTGTGTCGAATTCCAGGGTGGTCTGACCGTTGCGGAGGGCGCATCGGGAGCTGGCGCGGGAATGGATGACGGCTTTTGTCAGCCTGCCGGTGGACCATTCGAGATCGACCTCGAAGCCGCCTCGGGCAAGAAGGCCGGTGACTTTGCCGTCAGGCCAGGCGGAAGGAAGCGCCGGCAACAGATGTATGAATCCCAAGTGGCTCTGCAACAGCATTTCGGTGATGCCTGCGGTGCCGCCGAAATTGCCGTCGATCTGGAACGGAGGATGGGTGTCCCACAAATTGTCCAGAGTACCGTTCCCAAGAAGATTCCTGAACAGTTTGTAGGCTCTGTCTCCGTCATACAATCGTGCCCATTGGTTCAGTTTCCAGCCCATACTCCAGCCTGTGGCCCCGTCTCCCCTATGGTTCAAGGTGACTCTGGCGGCCTCGGCGAGCTCGGGAGTAGCCAAAGGAGACAGAGTGTGGCCCGGATGAAGCCCGAACAGGTGGTTGACGTGCCTGTGATGGTCATCAGGATTGTCTATGTCCTTTGACCATTCCATCAGCTGACCGAAACGGCCGATCTTGTACGTAGGCAGGGCTTTTTCCACGGAAAGCCATTCGGATCGTTCCTCTTCATCCAGACCGAGAATCTCAGCGGCAGCCGCTGCGTCCAGCAGAATCTCCCTCGCCACCGCATTAGAGAAAGTGGCACCCTCGTCAACAGGGCCGTGTTCCGGCGATGTGGACGGAGCGGCGGAGTACGAACCGTCAGGCTTATGCCAAAGGTAATCGACTGTAAAACTGGCACTTGAGCGGAGGATTTCATAAGCCGTGTCACGAAGGAATGCAGTGTCGCGTGTGAAGTCGTAGTAATCCCACAGATGTGTGGCGAGCCACGGACCGGCCATCGGACAAAGGTTCCAGGTCATATCCTCGGATGTCAAAGGGGAGGCGAACCCGAAAGGATTCCCGGAGATCGACGCGGTCCAGCCACGAGCTCCGTAGTACGAGCGTGCCACCCTCTCTCCCGGCCTCACGAGCGAGCGGACATATTCAAAGAATGGCTCGGCGCATTCCGGCAGGTTGGCGGAGCAGGACGGCCAGTAGTTCATCTGGATGTTGATGTTGTTGTGGTAGTCCACATTCCACGGGCCGTCAATGCCATTGTGCCATATTCCTTGAAGATTGGCGGGCAGGTTGCCGGGCCGGGAGGAGGCGATCAGCAGATAGCGGCCGAACTGGTAGTAAAGTTCCTCCAAACCAGGATCGGAAGCACCAGAGCGATAACGTTCAAGGCGTTCAGGAGTGGACAGATCGACTGGAGCGGAATTTCCTCCCAACGACAGATCTACCCGACCGAACAATGAGGAATAGTCGGAAATATGCTCGTCCAGCAGAGCATCGTAGCCTTTCGCAAGCGCCGCCTTCATCCTTCTTTCGGTCGTCACTGACGGCTCCACTCCGACATAGGCCTTAGGGTCGCCAAAATCCGGATCATAGTTCATCCTGTAATCGGTGTCGGCGGACAGATAAAACACGGCCTCATCCGCACCCGAAGCCTCCAGCACACCGCCCCTATTGGAAAACGAGCCACCCTTGACCGTCATCCTGACGCGCACGGCGTACTCCATCTGATTGTTTTTCAATCTTCCTGAATATACAAGGCCATCCTTCCCGTCAGGCTTTACACTGCCGTCAGCGGTGGGATTAGGTGAATATTCAAGCCTTAGACTCTGCATTCCGGGATGGTCGGCACGGAACCGCATCACCATCACGTTCGCCGGGTACGAGATGAAATATTCCCTTGAATAGTTTACTCCTCCGCTGCTGAAAGTCACCCGTGCCACGGCATCTTCAAGTAACAGAACCCGGTGATAATCCGTGACAGAGGCCGAATCAATCCCCGTCCAGATTTTCAGTTCCCCGGCAGTCGTGTAACTGCCGAAACGGAATTCCTTCTCTTCCGAACTGTCGTAAGCCACAAGCCCGTTGAAGTTCTTCCGGGTCAGTTCCGCCGCCTTGTCGTAATCGCCAGCCTCGAAAGCACCGCGGATTTCAGGAAGGACTCCGGCCGACTCCTTGTTGGCGTTCCAATAATGTTCCGCCCCGCCGGAAGTTCCCGGACCGCCTCTCCAGAGACTTTTCTCATTGAGCGTGATCCTCTCCGCCTGAATAGACCCCAGCACATTGGCCCCGATGCTCCCGTTCCCGAGCGGCAGCGACCGTGACTCCCATTCCGGATCCTCTCCCCCACACCACGTCGGCTGCCGCCGAAGCGAGGCCGGAGTGTCAAAGCGAATCTCGTACCTGTGTCTCTCCTGTCTCTCCCGCGCCCCGCAAAGAGCGCAGACACAAATCAATAAATATGTTATGAATATCCTCCTGTCCATAAACATAAACGCTTTCCAATATCACGCAAGATAAGAATATGTTCCCGTAATTGGAACAGATTCAAGAATATTCGTCGGGTTTTCCAAGACTTACTTCCCCAGTGATCTAAGCATCTTGGAAATACAACGCTTCTTCTGCTCCATATTCGGATGCACGTACAGATTCAGAGTTGTCGTTATGTTGGCGTGTCCGAGCAGCACACTGACAGTCTTGTAGTCACAATTACTCTCGATGCAACGTGTCGCGAAGCTGTGCCTGAGCCCATGATATTTCAGACGTGGGATTCCGAGGCGTTTCATCAGTCGATGATAATAATTGCGGTATGTCCGTGGTTCCGTTGGCTTTTCCTCATTGGTCAGCACGTAGAAATCATCATTGACAACTTTCTTCAAAGGTTTGACTATCGCCATCAGTTCCTTGCACATCGGTATATCTCGGCAGGAGTTCTTTGTCTTGGGAGTATTGACAATGAGTTCCGTGTGTTTGTTTTCGCCATCGATGATGTATATGCGCTCAATGGTGCGCCTTACTGTTATCGTACCGTTAACGACATCTATGTCGGACCACTTCAATCCGCAGATCTCACCGATGCGTAGCCCCGTAGTCAAACTGATGTAGATTCCGAGGTTACGGAACGTGAAGTTCAACTTGACGAACTCGAGAATCTTCCTATGGTTCGCCACCGTCAGTACCTCGATTTCATTACTGGACTCTGTCGTCGGATATTTGATATCCCATTCGCAGTAGTTCATCCACCCGTTCTTCACGCCGAACCTCATCACCATTTTCAAAACAATGAGAATGTCCTTCACCGTCTTGACGCAGAGTCCGCTGTCCAGTTTCCGTAAGACGAAATCCTGTACCCGACTATCATTCAGAGTATCACACTCGCCAAATGAAGGCAAGATGTGATTCTCCAGAATAAGCACATAAGCAGCGAATGTTGACCGCTTTACATAGCATCGCTTGTCATCTTTCCAAGCCAATGCGATCTCTTTGATGGTTTTTGTCTCCATAATGATTCTTAATTTTGTGAAAGGTAATTATAATGGAACGGGAAATCGACTATGATTTAAGTCTTGTGGAAAATCATCTTTACACACAGCTAAAGGATCATAAAAAAGCGATATTGCTCCCGTCGACATCAAAAGTTCATTCGACGGCAGCATTATCTAAGGGAAATGCCACCGTTGTGGTAAGCGTGGATTATCCAGCGACGTTTTAGTGTGATTTCGTTGCCGAAGAGTGTCACGTGACACGCTATGGAATCATTATGTGGCGAAAACGTTGCCCGAAATCCGCCACTCATTTGAACAATTAAAGATAATCTTGCCTTTTGAGCCCGTCTCTCAGATTCCCGGAGTTCACCGGGGAGTGGGAGGAAAGTACC
>ULRO01054762.1_pt1 | contig 24791 bp, 20 predicted proteins | sample 1955421 | NCBI WGS metagenome assembly ULRO01 (sample SAMEA4835682, study PRJEB28245) | human gut metagenome | biome: gut microbiome; material: fecal sample | place: Denmark | collected 2008 | reverse complement strand
CTATTTCTTTAGATTTATATAGTAAAGATTTAGAAAAAGCTGAGTAAGAAAATTAAAGGAGGAATATAAAATGGCAAAATTAACAAGAGATGAATTCATTAGTGCTTTAAAAGAAATGACTATTCTTGAAGTAAAAGATTTAGTTGATGCAATGAAAGAAGAATTTGGAGTAGATCCAAGTGCTGTTGCAGTTGCTGCTGCACCACAAGCTGGAGCTGCTACAGAAGAAGGACCAAGTACTGTAAATGTAACATTAACAAGTGCTGGTGCTAACAAGATTGCAGTTATCAAAATCGTTCGTGATGTAACTGGTCTTGGATTAAAAGAAGCAAAAGCAATTGCTGACAACGGTGGAGTTGTTAAAGAAAACGTTAACACTGATGAAGCTAATGAATTAAAAGCTAAGTTCGAAGAAGCTGGAGCTACTATCGAATTAAAATAAGACAAATAATATATGAAAAATAGCCTGTACTTTTGTATGGGCTTTGCTCGTATATAAATAGGAGGATATTTTGGGACATTATTTTACAAATGATGAACAGTTAAAATCTCAAGAAATGACCCACCAAGTTAGAATTCGTAATATAGATTTATCATTTATTACGGATCATGGAGTCTTCTCTAAAAAAGGATTAGACTTTGGAACTCGTACTTTGTTAGAAAGTATTCCAATTGATACAATACATGGTAAAGTATTAGACTTTGGTTGTGGATATGGACCGATTGGAATCTTTTTAAAAAAGTATAATCAAAATTTAGACATTCACATGATTGATATTAATAAGAGAAGTCTTAATTTGGCTTTGAAAAATGCTATATTAAACGACGTAGTCGTTAATATCTATGAAAGTGATATGTATCAAAATGTAAGCGAAACATTCGATTACATTGTTACAAATCCACCCATTCGAGTGGGCAAAAAGATATTATATGAAATTTTAAAAACAGCAAAAGAACACCTGAAAAAAGGGGGAACAATTTATTTTGTAATACATAAAGATCAAGGAGCAAAAAGTGTTATGAGAGATATGAAAGAAGAATATGAAGTATCACTTGTTGCAAAAAATAAAGGTTTTTATGTAATTTGTTTAAAAGCCAATTGACAATTTGCACATATTAGCGTAAAATTATACATTGGCTACATGTATTTCTTTTTTGTAAAATACATGGTATGGTTTAATATAGTTATAGGGGTGAAGGAATGGCTTACACAGTTACAAAATTTGGGGATCACCGAGAAAGACGCAATTATGCGAAGACAAAGAATGCAATTCAACTTGGTAATTTACTAGAAATTCAAAAAAAGAGTTATGATTTATTCATGACAGAGGGAATTAAAGAAGTATTTGACGATATCTTTCCAGTAGAGAGTTTTACTGGAAATCTTTCGCTTGAATTTGGAGAATACTCATTTGATGAACCTCGCTATTCTATTAAAGGATGCAAAGAAAAGAATGCGACTTATGCTGCACCTTTAAAAGTACAAGCTAGACTTTTTAACCAGGAAACTGGAGAAGTCAAAGAACAAGAGATTTATTTAGGGGACATGCCTATTATGACGGAAAGTGGTACTTTCATCATCAATGGGGCAGAACGTGTTATTGTATCACAATTAGTTCGTTCTCCAAGTGTTTATTTTGGACGTGAAATCGATAAGAATGAACGTTTAGTGATTACATCACAATTAATTCCAACACGTGGAACGTGGCTAGAATATGAATTAGATGCCAGAGATGTTATCTATGTTCGTATTGATCGTACTCGTAAAGTACCTATTACAACATTACTTCGTGCATTAGGACTTTCTAATGATGAAGATATTTTAGATTTATTCTGTGTGGATGGAAAAGATGAAGCTGGATATCTTACAAAGACAATTGAAAAAGATACCAATAAAAATACCGATGAAGCCTTAATTGATATTCATTCAAAATTAAGACCAGGAGAACCATCTACATTAGATAGTGCGAAGAACCAATTAATTTCTAGATTCTTCGATTCATTCCGTTATGAACTTGCTAAAGTAGGACGTTATAAATTTAATCGTAAATTAAATATTATGGATCGTTTACTTGGATGTCGTGTTGCGGAAGATATTAAAGATGGCAAAGAAGTTGTTTTAAAAGCAGGAGAGACTGTTACAAAAGAAAATATGGCAGCAGTTGCAAGTGCTATGAAAAATGGCTTTGGAGTAACAGAAGTATTAATTAATCGTGATTTAGACACTTATGATAAAGTACAAATTGTAAAAGTATATTCTAAGAAAAATCCAGATGTTGTTGTAAAAGTAATTGGTAATGATCAATCAATTCAAGAAAAACGTTTAACAATTTCTGATGTTTATGCCAGTGTGTCTTATTATTTAAACTTACTAGATGGAATTGGAAGTTTTGATGAAATTGACCACTTATCAAATCGTCGTGTTCGTCAAGTAGGGGAACTTTTACAAAATCAATTCCGTATTGGAATTAGTCGTATTGAACGTGTGATTCGTGATCGTATGTCTACACAAGAGATTACAGAAGTAACACCAAAATCATTAATTAATATTAGACCACTTACGGCAAGTATTAAAGAATTCTTTGGTAGTAGTCAATTATCACAATTCATGGATCAAACAAACCCAGTAGCAGAACTTACAAATAAAAGACGTTTATCTAGCTTAGGACCTGGGGGATTATCACGTGATCGTGCCGGTATGGAAGTACGTGATGTTAACCCATCTCACTACGGACGTCTATGTCCAATTGAGTCACCAGAAGGACCTAACATTGGACTTATTACTTCATTATCAAGTTATGCAAGAGTGAATGAATATGGATTTATTATGACTCCATACCGTAAAATTGATCACTGTAAATTAACAGATGAAATTACTTACATGACGGCAGATGAAGAATTAGATTACTATATCGCCCAACCAACAGTTACAATTAAAGACGATATGATTATGGATGATAAGATTCCTGCTCGTTATCAAGGAGAAAACGTAATTGTTAAGAAAGAACAAGTAGATTATATGGACGTTTCTCCACAACAAGTTGTATCTATTACAACCAGTGGAATTCCATTCTTGGAGCATGACGATGGGAAACGTGCTCTTATGGGTTCTAACATGCAACGTCAAGCAATTCCACTATTAAAAGCAGAAGCACCACGTGTAGGTACAGGAATTGAAGCTATTGCAGCAAGAGATTCTGGAGCTGTTGTAATTGCTAAAGCAGATGGTGTTGTAGAATATGTTGATGGTCGTAAGATTATGGTAAAAACAGTTGGTAAAACAGATACTTATTATTTAAATGGTTTTGAAAGAAGTAATAATGGTACTTGTTATCATCAAACTCCAATTGTTAGACTTGGTGACAAAGTTCACGCTGGTGAAGTAATCGCCGATGGACCATCTATCGATAAAGGAGAACTTGCTCTTGGTAAGAACGTAACCGTTGCTTTTATGAACTTCAATGGTTATAACTATGAGGATGCAGTTATCTTAAATGAACGTTTAGTTAAAGATGATGTTTATACATCTATTCATATTTCTGTTCATGATATTGAATGTCGTGATACGAAACTTGGACCTGAAGAGTTTACGCGTGATATTCCAAATGTCGGAGAAGAAGCACGTAAGAACTTAGATGAAAATGGTATTATTCGTATTGGTACAGAAGTAAAAGACGATGATATTTTAGTAGGTAAAGTTACACCTAAAGGTATGGCCGAACTTACAAGTGAAGAAAAATTATTACATGCAATCTTTGGAGAAAAGACACGTGAAGTAAGAGATACTTCGCTTCGTGTACCACATGGTGGAGAAGGTATTGTTCACGATATTAAAATCTTTACAAAGGAAAACTCTGATGAGTTACCTGCTGGAGTTAGTAAGATTATTCGTGTATACATTGCTCAAAAACGTAAGATTAGCGTTGGAGATAAAATGGCAGGACGTCATGGTAATAAAGGTGTTATTTCTCTTATTTTACCAGAGGAAGATATGCCATATTTACCAGATGGTAGACCAGTGGACATTATTTTAAACCCACTTGGAGTTCCTTCTCGTATGAACTTAGGACAAATTCTAGAAATGCATTTAGGATATGCTGCGCAAGCACTTGATATCCATGTTGCAACACCAGTATTTGACGGAGCAACAAGAGAAGAAATTATCGATGCTTTAAAAGAAGCAGGACTTCCTGAAGATGGAAAAGAATGGTTACGTGATGGACGTACTGGTGAATTATTTGATAACCGTATTGGGGTAGGAGTTATGTATATGATTAAACTTCACCACATGGTTGATGATAAATTACATGCTCGTTCTACTGGACCATACTCACTTGTTACGCAACAACCTCTTGGAGGTAAAGCACAAATGGGTGGACAACGTTTCGGAGAAATGGAAGTATGGGCACTTTATGCTTATGGTGCAGCACATGTACTTCAAGAAATGATGACAATTAAATCAGATGATGTAGTTGGTCGTGTAAAAGTATATGAAGCACTTGTCAAAGGAACACCAATCCCACCAAGTAGTATTCCAGAATCATTTAGAGTATTAATGAAAGAATTCCAAGCACTTGGACTTGATATTACAATCTTAAATGATAAGGGAGAATTCAAAGAGTTAAAAGACTTAGAAGAGGAAGAAAAAGATATCTACTTAACAAATGAAGAAGTGGAAAAAGAACCAATTACTGAAAAAAAATTGGAATTAGATGTTGCTGAAAACGAAGAACAAGTAGAAGAAGAATTTGAAGATACCATCGATGAAGAAGAAAACTTAGATGATTTAGAAGGTCCTACAGATGAAGATATTATGAATGTAGAAAACGGTGTAGAGGGGGATGAAGATTAATGGATGCAAATAGTTTTGAAGGAATTAGAATTGGAATTGCTTCTCCTGAAAAGATTCGTTCTTGGTCTTATGGTGAAGTAAAGAAAGCAGAAACCATTAATTATAGAACCTTAAAACCAGAAAGAGATGGACTTTTCTGCGAAAAGATTTTTGGTCCAACCAAAGATTTTGAATGTGCTTGTGGAAAGTATAAACGTTTAAGATATAAAAATATTGTATGTGATCGTTGTGGAGTAGAAGTTACTAGAAGTAAAGTACGTCGTGAACGTATGGGACATATTGAACTTGCTACTCCAGTGTCTCACATCTGGTTCTTTAAAGGAATTCCATCTCGTATGGGACTTGTCCTTGATATGAGTCCAAGAGATTTGGAAGAAGTATTATATTTCGTTAGTTATGTTGTACTTGATCCAGGACCAGCACCACTAGAGAAAAAACAAATTATCAGTGATAAAGAATACCGTGCTTATTATGAAAAGTATGGGGATACATTCCGTGTTGGAATGGGTGCAGAAGCAATTAAAGAACTTTTAGAACAAGTTGATTTAAAAGCTTCTATTGATGAAATTAAAAAAGAATTAGATGAAATTAAAGATACACAAAGTCAAAGACGTGTTCGTTTAATCAAACGTTTAGATGTGTTAGATGCTTTCTATGAAAGTGGAAACCGTCCAGAATGGATGATTTTAACAGCACTTCCAGTAATTCCACCAGAACTTCGTCCAATGATTCAATTAGATGGTGGAAGATTTGCGACAAGTGATTTAAATGACTTATATCGTCGTGTTATTAACCGTAACAATCGTTTAAAGAAATTGATGGAATTAGGAGCTCCTACTATCATCATTCAAAATGAAAAACGTATGTTACAAGAAGCAGTAGACGCTCTATTTGATAACGGACGTCGTGGACGTAATATTACTGGTCCAGGAAATAGACCATTAAAATCATTATCTAGTATGTTAAAAGGAAAACAAGGACGTTTCCGTCAAAACTTACTTGGTAAACGTGTTGACTATTCTGGACGTAGTGTTATCGTAATTGGACCAGATTTAAAAATGTATGAATGTGGTATTCCAAAAGAGATGGCACTAGAATTATTTAAACCACATGTTATTAACGGTTTAGTTTCAAAAGAAATCGCAAGCAATATTAAAGCTGCAAAGAGAATGATCGATAACCAAGATCCAAGAGTATGGGATGTTGTTGAAGAAAAGATTAAAGAACACCCAGTTATGTTAAACCGTGCTCCTACATTACATAGACTTGGTATTCAAGCATTTGAACCAAAGTTAATCAATGGTCGAGCAATTCGTTTACATCCACTTGTATGTACTGCATTTAACGCAGACTTCGATGGAGACCAAATGGCTGTTCACGTACCTATTACAGAAGAAGCACAAGCTGAAGCAAGACTTTTAATGTTAGGTGCTAACAACATTTTAAGTCCAAAGGATGGAAAACCAATCGTTACGCCTGGACAAGATATCGTACTTGGTAACTATTACATTACTTTGGAAAAAGCAGGGTTACCTGGTGAAGGAAGAGTATTTAAAGATGATAATGAAGCACTTATGGCATATGAAAGACGTGAAATTACACTTCATACTCGTATTGCAATTCCAGTAAATTCATTTAAACATAAAATTTTCCCAGATACTTATATGAATAAGTATTTAGTAACAACACCTGGTAAATTAATTTTCAATGAAATTTTCCCAGATTCTTTCCAATATATTAACGATGGAACAACAGAAAATATCGAAGGTGTAACACCATCTAAGTATTTCTTAAATAGAGGAACTGATATTAGAAAAGCAATTAGTGAAATGCCTTTAGTAGAAGCATTTAATAAAAAGGTATTAGAAAAATTGATTGCCCAAGTATATAAGAGATATCAAACAACAGAAACATCTGTTATGCTTGATAAATTAAAAGATTTAGGATTTAAACACTCTACATTATCAGGAATTAGTATTGCGATTTCAGATGTTGTTGAAAGTGAAGATAAGAAAGAAATTCTAGAAGAAAGTCAAGCAATGGTTGATAAAATCAACAAACAATTCAAACGTGGATTAATTACAGATGAAGAACGTTATAACCAAGTTATCGATATTTGGACGAAAGCGAAAAACAAAATTTCTGCTAGTCTAGAAGAATGGTTAAAAGAACATCCAGATAATTCTATTGCGACAATGATTCGTTCAAAAGCCCGTGGAGATATCGGAAGTTATACCCAATTAGTTGGTATGCGTGGATTATTCGCAAAACCAAGTGGAGGACAAGTTGAAATCCCAGTTACTTCTTCATTTAGTGAAGGTATGAAGATCAATGAATTCTTCTTATCAACACACGGTGCTCGTAAAGGAGCCGTTGATACAGCATTAAAAACAGCTGAAGCTGGATATTTAACAAGACGTTTAGTAGACGTTGTTCAAGATGTTATCGTAAAAGAAGAAGACTGTGGTACAGATCAAGGTATCTTAGTAGAAGCATTTATCAATGAAAACGATGGTACAGTAATCGAATCATTAGAAGATCGTATCATTGGTAGATATGCAAATAAGAGAATTATCAACCCAGAAACAAAAGAAGTCATTGCTGAACGTAATGATTACATTACAGAGCAAATTGCTGATAAAATTATTAAAGCAGGTATTACCAAAGTTCCAATTAGAACGGTACTTACTTGTAAAACAGATCATGGTGTATGTCGTAAATGTTATGGACGTAACCTTGCAACTGGTCATGTTGTAGAAGTAGGAGAAGCAGTTGGTATTATGGCTGCACAATCAATTGGTGAACCTGGTACTCAGTTAACCATGAGAAACTTCAATACTGGAGGAGTTGCTGGTGGAGATGATATTACACAAGGTCTTCCTCGTGTACAAGAAATCTTTGAAGCACGTAATCCAAAAGGTAAAGCAACAATTTCTGAAATCAATGGAGTTGTTACAAATATTGAAGAACAAAATGGTAAATTTGTAATTACTGTTGCAAATGACGCTGATAAGAAAGAACATACTTCTAACTATGGAGCAAAACTTGATGTTGAAAAAGGACAAGAAGTACGTGCTGGAGAACGTTTAACACACGGAGCAATCAATCCAAAAGAATTACTTGTTGTAACAGATCCAATTACAGTTCAACAATATATTCTGTTAGAAATCCAAAAAGTATATCGTTCTCAAGGTGTTGATATTTCTGATAAACACGTTGAAATCATGGCAAGACGTATGATTTCTAAGATTAAGATCATTAATTCTGGTGATAGTTTATTCTTACCAGGAACAATGGTAAATATTAATCAATTCACAGAAGCAAATAAAGGATTAATTCTAGAAGGAAAAAGACCTGCAACGGGTAGACCAGTATTACTTGGTATTACAAAAGCAAGTCTAGAAACAGATTCATTCTTATCTGCTGCTTCCTTCCAAGAAACAACACGTATCTTAACAGATGCTGCAATTCATGGAAAAGTAGACCACTTGAATGGATTAAAAGAAACAGTTATCATTGGTAAATTAATCCCAGCTGGTACAGGAGCAAAAGAATATCGTAATGCAACTTACCATTTGGAAAATGATTTATTCCAAGATGAACCTCTAGAAGCCTTAGAACAAGAATTAATGGACTAAAAAGTTGAGATTATCTCAACTTTTTTTGTAAATTATTGTCAAAATAATCACTAAAAATTGTTTTTATGTACTAGTTTCTGTATAATAAGGTTAAGGTGAGAGTTTATGAAGAAAAAAATTATATTTTTTATTATTTTACTATGTATCCCATTTGTAGTTCATGGAAAAATGATGAAACATTGGTGGGAAGGTGCATATGATAAAAATCCATTTTCTGGAAAAGATTGTTATTCTGATGCTGAAATTTATAATCGTTTAACAGATGTATGTGGATATAATGTAACAAAAAAGACAAAGAATAAAAAAACGACTTATGATTTTGATGGGGCGAAAGCAAAAGATTTACAATACAATAAAGTTTATCAAAGATGTTTAACAACGATCCCTGTTGGTGACGTAAGCGATCCTGACGATATGAAAAAATATTCAGAGAATCGTAAAAAATGTGAAGGATTTATTACGGCTTGTAAAAATGATGTCATGAAACATTATAAAGATAATTGTCAGAAACAAAACTATACAGAAGAAGAGGCCGAGGAGGCCACTAAATCTTGCCAAGAAGATGTATATGAGCGATCATTCTCTTATCCAACATCTGGTGGAACACAGACGTATACGTGTAAACAATTTTTGAATAATGTCGGTTGTAGTTCACATCCTGCAGATTGTCAAATATGTAAAGATGAATTAAATGCTTGTACCCAAACAGTTGAGGAAAATACAGCTGATTCTGATGATGATGCGGATAAGGAATCATATAATAAACCATTGTTTGATATGGAGATTAACAAAGCACCTGGTTGTGTGATTATGGGTTCTGGCTTAAATAACTTGTTAGGTGATATTTATAAGTGGGCACGAGGTGCTGCAGCAGCATTGGTAGTTATTTTGGGTATTTTAGATTTCTTAAAAGCAGTTACGAGTGATGATGCAGAAGCAATGAGAAAAGCAGGTAGTACTTTTGTAAAACGATTGATTTTATTAGCAATTCTATTGATTCTTCCATATTTAATTGATTTTGTATTAGAATTATTATTTGGTAGTAATTTTGAAAGTTGTTTAGATTCATTTAAATAAGAGACGTTAAGTCTCTTTTCTTGACAAAATAAAAGAAAATGATATACTATGTGGTGTATTTGAAACACAAATTTCGTTTCTGGTAAGGAGAAGCATATGAAAACAAATACCAAAGAGTATCAACATTATGTAGAATCAATCGCTTGTCTTTATACGATTGATCAAGGATGTATTAAAGTATTACTTTTAAAACATGAAGAAGAACCGTATAAGGGGTATTGGATTTTACCAAGTACTTATGTTTCTATTCATGAAACTTGTTTAGAAGCAATGAATAGGGAATTAGAAGAAAAGTTTCACTTTACAAATTTAGATTTAGAAGAGATTTCTAGTTGTAGTACTCCAGAGCGAATGATAGATATGCCAGTGATTGCGATTCATTATCTGGGATTTATCAGTGATTTAGAAGCTTCACAACACGATGATTTTCCTTTTGAAACACAGTGGTTTGATATTCATGAACTTCCTAAAATTGGATATGATCATCAAGTGATATTAGAACGTACCATGGAACATTTAAAAGAAAAATTATTAAATAGTGATATATTGAGAAAAATATTTCCAAGTGATTTTACATTACCAGAAATTCAAAAAGCATATGAATCAATTTTAGGAAAGAAATTTGATCGTCGTAATTTTCGTAAGAAATTTATTTCTCTTGGGTTAATTGAAGATACCAATGATTATGATACGAGTGGGGCTGGTAGACCAGCTAAATTATATCGTTTTAAAGATGATGTTTCGGTAAAGAAACTATTTTAAAAGGGGGTAGGAGAATGAAAAGGTTAGATAATCGCGGTTGGGGAGAAAAAGACATGATTCTATACTGTGGAATTATTGCTTGTGTTCTTCTTGTGATTTATGTATTATTAAATCAATTTAATCATATGATGGATATGCCAAAAGGATCTTCTACGGCAGATAAGAATGTCAAAGAAGAAATCAATGAAGCAACACCACCGGGAACGATTATAGATGAAGAATCAGAAAATCAAGAACCAGTTGTTGTAGATGATAATTATTATCACTCTTTAGAAGATAGTTTAGAAATTGCTGCGAAAGCATATGTTGAAAAACAATATGATGAGATTCAAGATGATACGACGATGCATATTACATTAGAACAATTGACATCTCTAGACTTTTTAGATCAAGTAAAAGATCCAAATGGAAATATATGTTCTGGATATGTTACTTATACTTCGAGTGATGATACTTATAAACCATATTTAAATTGTGGACAGTATACAACAGAGGGATATGAAACACAATATGAATAGTTGTGTTTTTTTCTTTTTATGACATGATTTTACTTGACATGCATATATTATAATGTTAAACTATTTATGTTTGAAAAGGTTTACTTCGGTAAATCTTTCATTTAACACAAAAATGAAACACCTGGAAGTGTGGAAAGAAAGGAGAGAAAATATGCCAACAATTAATCAAATTATTCGTAAGGGTAGAAAAAGTAAAACAACAAAGAGAAAATCACCAGCTTTGAATATTGGTTACAACAGTAAAGATAAAAAACAAACAAGTTTAAATGCTCCTCAAAAACGTGGAGTATGTACTCGTGTTGGAACAATGACACCAAAGAAACCAAACTCAGCATTACGTAAATATGCCCGTGTTCGTCTAAGTAATGGAATGGAAGTTACTGCTTATATTCCAGGAGAAGGACACAACTTACAAGAACACAGCGTTGTATTAATCCGTGGAGGACGTGTAAAAGACTTAATCGGAGTTCGTTATCACATTATTCGTGGTACATTAGATACTGCCGGAATTGAAAAACGTCGTCAAGGAAGAAGTAAATATGGTACAAAGAAACCAAAGAAATAATAGAAGAAGGGAGGAAATAAGATATGCGTAAAAGACGTGCTGTTAAAAGAGATGTTTTAGCTGATCCTTTATACAATTCTAAATTAGTTACAAAGTTAATTAATACGATTATGTTAGATGGTAAAAAAGGAGTTGCTCAAAAAATTGTATACAGTGCATTTGATATGATTAAAGAAAAAACAAATCAAGATGCAATGGAAGTTTTTGAAAAAGCAATGGAAAATATTAAACCAGCATTAGAAGTTAAATCACGTCGTGTTGGTGGTGCTAACTACCAAGTACCAGTAGAAGTAAGAGCAGACAGAAGTCAAGCTTTAGCACTTCGTTGGTTAGTAACTGCTAGTCGTAATCGTGGTGGACACACTATGGCTTTAAATTTAGCAAATGAAATTATGGATGCTGCAAATGGAACTGGAGCTGCTGTTAAGAAACGTGAAGATACTCATAGAATGGCAGAAGCAAATAAAGCATTTGCACATTATCGTTGGTAATAGAAAGGAAATATAGTATGGCTCGTGAATATAGTTTAGAGAAAACACGTAATATTGGTATTATGGCACATATCGATGCAGGTAAAACTACTTGTACTGAACGTGTCTTATTCCATACTCATAAAATCCATAAGATTGGTGAAACCCATGATGGTGCTAGCCAAATGGACTGGATGGAACAAGAACAAGAGCGTGGAATTACAATTACCTCTGCTGCTACTACGGCATTCTGGAAGGGATATCGTTTAAATATTATCGATACTCCAGGTCACGTAGACTTTACAGTTGAAGTATCTCGTTCACTTCGTGTATTAGATGGTGCAGTTGCACTATTAGATGCTCAAGCTGGAGTAGAACCACAAACTGAAACTGTATGGCGTCAAGCAACAGAATGGAAAGTACCTCGTATGATTTTCTGTAATAAAATGGATAAAATGGGAGCTAACTTTGAATATAGTTTAGAGACAATCGACTCTCGTTTAGGAGTAAATGCCAAACCAATTCAATGGCCAATTGGAGCTGAAAGTGAATTCAATGGTATTGTTGATTTAGTTACAAGAAAAGCTTATCAATACGATGGAAAACCTGAAGAAAATCCAACTGAAATCGAAATTCCAGAAGATTTAAAAGATACTGTAGAAGAGAAACGTAATGAGTTAATCGAAGCAGTTGCTGAATTCGATGATGAATTAATGGAAAAATATTTAGGTGATGAAGAAATTAGTGAAGAATTAATTAAAAAAGCAATCCGTAAAGGAACACTTGCTGTTGAATTCTTCCCAGTACTTTGTGGTACTGCTTTAGGAAATAAGGGTGTTAAATTATTACTAGATGCAGTATTAGATTACTTACCAGCACCTACTGATATTGATTCTGTAGAAGGTGTTGATTTAGATGGTAATCCTGCAGTAAGACATCCAAAAGATGATGAACCATTTAGTGCATTAGCATTCAAAGTTATGACAGATCCATTCGTTGGACGTTTAACATTTATTCGTTGTTATTCTGGACACTTATCTAGTGGAAGTTATGTATTAAATTCTACAAAAGATAAGAAAGAAAGAGTAGGACGTATCTTACAAATGCATGCTAACAAACGTACTGAAATTTCAGATGTATATGCAGGAGATATCGCTGCTGTTGTAGGTCTTAAAAATACAACGACAGGAGATACTTTATGCGATGAGAAAAAACCAATTATTCTAGAACAAATGGAATTCCCAGAACCAGTTATCCAATTAGCTGTTGAACCAAAATCAAAAGCTGATCAAGATAAGATGGGAATTGCACTTCAAAAATTAGCAGAAGAAGATCCTACATTTAGAGCAACTACTGATCATGAAACAGGTCAGACAATTATTGCTGGTATGGGTGAGTTACACCTTGATATTATTGTTGATCGTATGAAACGTGAATTCAATGTAGAGGCTAATATTGGTCAACCACAAGTAAGTTATCGTGAAACACTTACAGCTGCTGCTGATTGTGAAGGTAAATACATTAAACAATCTGGTGGACGTGGACAATACGGACATGTTTGGATTAAGTTTGAACCAAACCCAGATAAAGGTTATGAATTCGTTGATCAAGTTGTAGGTGGAGTTGTTCCTCGTGAATATATTCCAGTTGTTGATAAAGGATTACAAGATGCAATGAAGAGTGGTATTTTAGCTGGATATCCAATGGTAGATGTAAAAGCTACATTACATGATGGATCTTACCACGAAGTAGACTCTAGTGAAATGGCATTTAAAGTTGCAGCTTCTCTTGCATTAAAAGAAGCTAAGAATAAATGTAAACCAGTTTTACTAGAACCAATTATGAAAGTGCAAGTTGTTGTTCCTGATGAATATTTAGGAAATGTTATGGGAGATATTACATCTCGTCGTGGACGTCCACTTGGTCAAGAATCAAGAGGAAATGCACTTGCAATTAATGCAACAGTTCCACTTGCTGAAATGTTTGGATATGCAACAAGCTTACGTTCAAATACACAAGGACGTGGAACATTTACAATGGAATTTGATCACTATGAAGAAGTTCCAAAGAATATTGCTGAAGAAATCATTAAAAAGAATGGTGGAAATTAGTAATATATGAATCAAATTAAAAAAATAGGATTATTTGGAGAAGATGTTTCATCTTTCTCCAAAATCCTCATATCTTATTATCAAGATCTTTTTGAAGGAATTGACTGCTCTAACACACGTACATACTTCAAAAAATTTCAAGATGGACTACAATTGTCACAAGCAATTTTAATTGTTGGAGATATTTCTCCTAAAATGAGAGAATATTTAGTGGTATGTCTTCAAACTGGAATTCACGATGTGTATGTTTATTTACAAAACTCAGATGAACCACTGATGGAACGTTATTATGTGGTAGAGAAGTTATTAAATGAATATGGTTTTTCAGAACATATTTACATTCCAGGGGAAATTGAATTTTTATTAGAAGATATGTATACTTCTGGATTAAAACAGAAGAAATTAGAAAAGTCAGTGTCACACTGATGAGAAAGATAGTAAAATTGCCGAAAAATACTTGCTATTTTAAGCAATTTTCTATACAATAATAATTGTAGATGAATAAAGGAGGAAATTATTATGGCAAAAGAAAAATTTGATCGTTCTTTAGTTCATATGAACATTGGAACAATCGGACACGTAGACCACGGAAAAACTACTTTAACTGCTGCTATTACATATGTTCTTTCAAAGAAAGGATATGCACAATTCGAAGATTATGCTGCAATTGATAAAGCACCAGAAGAAAGAGAACGTGGAATTACAATTAACACAGCTCACGTTGAATATCGTACTGACAAACGTCACTACGCTCACGTTGACTGTCCAGGACACGCTGATTATGTTAAAAACATGATTACAGGTGCTGCTCAAATGGATGGAGCTATCTTAGTTATTGCTGCTACAGATGGACCTATGGCACAAACTCGTGAACACATCTTATTATCACGTCAAGTTGGAGTACCTCGTATGGTAGTATTCATGAACAAATGTGATATGGTTGATGATGAAGAGTTATTAGACTTAGTAGAAATGGAAATTCGTGAATTATTAAGCGAATATGGATATGATGGAGACAATACTCCAATTATTCGTGGATCAGCTCTAAAAGCTCTTGAAGGAGATCCAAAATACGAACAAGCAATCTTAGATTTAATGGATGCTGTTGATGAATGGATTCCAGAACCAACAAGAGAATTAGACAAACCATTCTTAATGCCTATTGAAGATGTATTTACTATTACAGGACGTGGAACTGTTGTTACAGGACGTGTTGAAAGAGGTAAATTACAATTAAATGACGAAGTTGAAATCGTTGGATTAAAACCAACACAAAAGAGTGTTGTTACAGGAATTGAAATGTTCCGTAAACAATTAGACTTTGCTGAAGCAGGAGACAATGCTGGAGTATTATTACGTGGTATTTCTCGTGAAGATGTAGAACGTGGTCAAGTTCTTGCAAAACCAGGTTCAGTTACACCTCACAAGAAATTCAAAGCTCAAGTATATGTATTAAGCAAAGAAGAAGGTGGACGTCATACTCCATTCTTCTCAAATTACCGTCCACAATTCTACTTCAGAACTACTGACGTTACAGGAATCATTGAACTTCCAGAAGGAGTTGAAATGGTTATGCCTGGTGACAACGTAGAAATGACAGTTGAATTAATTGCTCCTATCGCTATCGAAAATGGAACTAAGTTCTCTATTCGTGAAGGTGGTAGAACAGTTGGTGCTGGTAACGTTTCAGAAATCGTTGAATAATAAAAGCAGAGTATTTACTCTGTTTTTTTTGACAATAAAAAAATGATGTTTCTTATACATCATTTTTTCTTTTTAAAGCTTCTCAGTGGAGATGTCTGTCTGTAAATGAAATATTTTGGATTATTTGTAATTAACTCTAAATCTCCAATATATTCTATAAAAGTAGGGTGGAAACCATTTTTGAACGTAGTTAATCCTATATAACTATTATTTTCTTTTAAAGTAGGGTTTGCAACTCCCCCTAAAGAGAATGATTGATATCCTAAATTCGCATATTTTTCAATAATTTTCCATAATAATAAATGTTTTGAATTAAATTTTTTAAATCTTTTATCATGGCCATCTGCTAATAAGAAAATTTGGTTTTGATGTTTGACGATCATTGCAGATGCAGTTACAACCCCAGTTGGAAAGTCTCTTAATAAATTTGTTGCAGTAACTAAATTATTTTTCGCAATTGCTAATTGATTGTCGATAATCATTTTACGATTAATTAGTTTTTCTTTTTTCTTATCTTTAGAAATTAATACTTGTTTATTAATTTCATTACTGATTTTTTCTAACTTCTCGTAATTTATTTTACATACTTTGAGATAAGTTTCTGTATTTAATTTCGCATAATACAAGTCCACTTTATGATCTTTATCAAAAAAGGCATAAGCATCTTTGAAATATCCGATATCACGTTGATATTTCTTTCTTGTTTGCATATACAAATACTCTACGTTGTCAGCTGTTCCACGATATATTTGAATCCCATTGTGATCAGCACTTCTAATCTTGGTACGCATTTCTTTTTTAAAACTTTGGAATATTTCATAATATGGTCTTTTCAAATCAATGATTGCTTCAAAACGTGGTTTATAACTTTCAAAAAAGTTATTATATCCCATATGAAAATATCCATTTTGTTTTAAATTATCAAAAACGAGTTGATAGTTTGCATTAATATTTACTTGATTTGTAATTAAATCATACGTTTTATAAATAATACTAGGGCATATTTTAATGGCGATAATATCTGATTTACTTAAAAATTTCTTTAGTAGTTTTGTAAATTCGGTTAGAATTGTTAAATTTTGATAATCGATTAGAAAACCACGAGGTGCATATGCATATTTAAACATACCTGCTTTCTCAACTAAAATTAAACTAGCAGCAATGATTTGATTTCCTTCCAATGCCCCAATTAACATACTATCATAATGTTGATGATTCATAATAAATGCATATTCTGCTGTTTGATAATAAGAAGAAGGAATAAACTGCTCAGAAAAAGCATTAAATTCTTCATTCGTTAATTGCCTAATTTCCATGTTTTATTCCTCCTATCTAACTCTTATATTATAACATAGAATTCTTTAAAAATATAGCAAATGCTTTACGAATGTTTTGATTTCGTTTATAATAGAAATGTGAGGTAACAAATATGAGGATAAATAATAGAAAAGGGTTTACATTGATTGAGTTATTAGGTGTGATTGTAATATTATCGGTGATTGTTATGATTACTGTTCCAATTGTGCAAGATAAAATTACAGAATCACGTAAGAATGCTTTCCTCGCATCTGTAAATGGTTATATCAGAGCATCGAGGATGAAAAATACTGAAGAGGGAACTACGAAATTTACGATTGCTAATGAAAAAATAACACCATCTGTGGATTATAAAGGAGAAGTACAAGGACAAGGTGTGATTGAATACAATAGTTTAGGAAAAGTAAAAGTAAATGTGTGGAATGGAACTTATTGTGCAGTGAAATCTTATGAAGATTCAGATGTTCAATTAAAGAGTGATATTCAAAATTATACAGCGTGTATGAATGCATAGAAAAGGTGATAATATGTTTGAAAATAAAAAAATATTTGTCTTTGGAATGGCACGCAGTGGATTTGCAGCAAGCAAGTTTTTAGCACACCATGCATCATCCATTTTAGTGACTGATTCAAAAGAACAAGAAATAGAAAAAGTAAAAATATTAAACGAATTAGGTGTCGAAGTGGCAATTACCAAGGATCCAGAAGAATTATTAGATGAAACTTATGATGTGATTGTTAAAAATCCTGGTATTCCTCGTAATCATCCTTTATTACAAAAAGCAAAAAAATTAAATATTCCTGTAATAGGAGAGATGGAAGTAGCAAGTTATTATATAGATAAAACAGTTCATGTGATTGGGGTAACTGGTTCTAACGGTAAAACAACAACAGTTACAATCTTATATGAATTTATGAAAGAACAAGGCTTACCAGTTCATTTAGCAGGTAATATTGGAACTCCTCTTTGTGAAATCGTAGAAGATATTCAACCTGGTGATTATCTTGTTTTAGAAGTATCTGATCATCAATTATATGATTTATATCACTTCAAAACAAATGTCAGTGTTGTCACAAACTTAAGTGAAGTTCATCTTGATTTTAATGGTACATTTGAAAATTATTTAAATACAAAAAAACGTATTTTTCAAAATCATACAAAAGATGATATGGCTATCTTAAATTTAGATAATCAATATGTGATGGATATTTCCAAAGATATTCCATCTAAGAAAGTCTTCTTTTCTAGTATGAATCAAAAAGCTGATGCTTATGTACAAGATCGTTATATTTATGTTCATAATGAACCATTTATTGAATTATCTGATATTCGTGTTCAAGGTATGCATAATTATGAGAATATCATGTGCGCAATCCTTGCAACACTACCATTTGGTGTTACAAAAGAAACGATTCATAGAGTATTAAATAATTTTGGTGGCGTAGAACACCGTTTAGAATTTGTCGATAAAATTGAAGATAAAACATTTTATAACGATTCTAAGTCAACGAATAATGAAGCAACCATTACCGCTTTAAATTCGTTTCAACAACCAGTTGTTCTTATTCTAGGTGGATTAGATCGCGGGCAAGACTTTCATGAATTAGATAATTCTATGAAACATGTTCGTGTTGTTATTGCTCTCGGAGAAACAAAAGAAAAAATTCAAGCATACTGTCGAGAAATCGGTAAAGACTGTGTATTAGTTAATACCATCGAAGAAGCTGTACATGCCGGTTTTGATCTTTCTAGTCCACAAGATATTATTTTACTTTCTCCGGCGTGTGCATCTTGGGATATGTTTCCATCTTTTGAAGTACGCGGAGAAGAATTTAAAAAGCAAATAGAAATTTTAAAAAAGGAGCGAGAAAATGTCAAAAATTAAAGATGTAATAGGTCGTGAAATATTAGATTCTAGAGGAAATCCAACCGTAGAAGTAGATGTTATTTTAGAAAATGGAGTTATGGGTCGTGCCGCTGTACCATCTGGAGCTTCGACTGGAGTTCGTGAAGCTCTCGAGTTACGTGATCAAGATCCTAATAGATATATGGGTAAAGGTGTATTAAAAGCAGTTGATCATGTCAATCATGAGTTAAAAGAGATTGTAATTGGTATGGATGCTGATGATATAAAAGCAGTTGATTATAAAATGATCGAAGAAGATGGAACAGAGAATAAAAGTCGTTTTGGTGCGAATGCTATTTTAGGGGTTTCACTTGCCACATTAAAAGCTGCTGCTAATGATCACAATATGCCATTATTTAAATATGTTGGAAATGGGACGACATTACCAGTTCCGATGATGAATATTATCAATGGTGGAGCGCATGCTGATAACTTATTAGATTTTCAAGAATTTATGATTATTCCAAATAGAGATACGATGAAAGAAAGAGTTCGTGTTGGTTCGGAAGTATTCCATACATTAAAAAAAGTATTAAACGAACATGGATATCATACTGGAGTAGGAGATGAAGGTGGATTTGCCCCTGATTTAAAGAGTAATCAAGAGGGATTTGAATTCATTATGGAAGCCATCCAAAAAGCAGGCTATCAACCTGGTATAGATGTTTTTCTAGCAATTGATGTAGCTGCTAGTGAATTTTATCAAGATGGTAAATATGTCTTAGCAGGAGAAAATAGAACCTTGACCACAGATGAATTAATCGATTTCTATGAAGAATTAGTAAATAAATATCCAATTATCTCTATTGAAGATCCTGTTGATGAGAATGACTGGGAAGGATTTACAAAAATAACAGAACGTCTTGGTGATAAAATTCAATTAGTGGGAGATGACTTATTTGTAACTAATAAAAAATGTTTACAAATGGGAATTGATAAAAAAGCCGGGAATGCCATTTTATTAAAAGTAAATCAAATTGGTACTTATACAGAAACATTAGAAACAATTGAACTTGCTCGTCAACATGGTTATAAAACTATTATTTCTCATCGTAGTGGTGAAACAGAAGATACAACCATTGCTGATTTAGCAGTTGGTCTAAATTTAGGACAAATAAAAACTGGTTCTATGTCTAGAACAGATCGTATTTGTAAATATAATCAATTAATTCGCATTGAAGAAGCACTAGAAAAATAGTGTTTCTTTTTGTATAATAAAAAAAGGAGGTGGAATATGTATGTAGATGTAATCGTGGAACTGAGTGCCAAAGCAATTGATAAAACATTTACTTATCAAGTTCCACCAATGTTAGAAACACAAGTAGAAATTGGAAAAAGAGTACTTGTACCATTTGGTAGACAACAATTAGAAGGATTTATTTTAAATATTACAACAGAAAAAGAATGTGATTACCCAGTAAAAGATATTTTAAAAGTAATTGATGAACATGCGGTATTAAATCAAGAATTGTTAAAACTAGGAAAATATATGCAGAAGAAAACACTTTCTAGTTTGGTGAGTTGTTATCAGACGATGTTACCAAGAGCACTCAAGGCCCATAAGAATACAAAAGTGTCTAAAAAGTATGAGACATATTATCAATTAGTAGATAAAACTTATATTGGTAATGAGAAACAACAAGTAATTATTTCTATGTTAAAAGAAAATGCTTTGATTTCGAGAAAAGAGTTAGTGAAAATATCTCTTTCTTCTTTACAAACATTAGAAAAAAAAGGCGTGATAAGAAAAATAGAACGAGAAGTATATCGTTTAAAGTTAAAAGAACAGGTGGAAGAAGAAAAAGTAATACTAAATGAAGAACAAAAAGCTGTAATAGATAGGGTACTTGCGAAAGAGCACCAATTTTCTCCTTTTTTATTACATGGTGTTACTGGTAGTGGTAAGACAGAAGTATATATGCGTTTGATTGAACATGTTATTCAAAAGGGAAAAGAAGCAATTGTATTAGTTCCTGAAATTAGTTTAACGCCTCAGATGGTAGAGCGTTTTCGTAATCGCTTTGGCAATCAGATTGCTATTTTACATAGTCGCTTATCTCTGGGTGAGAAATACGATGAATGGCGTAAGATTGAAAGAAGAGAAGTTTCAATTGCGATTGGGGCTAGAAGTGCCATTTTTGCGCCATTTACTAATCTGGGTATGATTATTATTGATGAAGAACATTCAACGACTTATAAGCAGGAAAATATGCCTAAATATCACGCGATTGATATGGCATTATATCGTGCTAAAAACTATCATTGTCCAATTGTACTTGGAAGTGCAACTCCGTCTTTAGAAAGCTATACAAGAGCTAAATTAGGTATCTATGAATTATTAGAAATGAAACATCGTATTAATGATACCTTTCCAACCATTCATTTTGTAGATATGAAAGAAGAAATTAAAAAAGGATATTCTATTTTATCTCGTTTATTAGAAGAAAAGATCAAACAATGTTTAGAAAAGAAAGAACAAATTATTTTACTTCTCAATAAAAGAGGGTATTCAAGAGTTGTTACTTGTAAAAACTGTGGCGAAGTAGATATGTGTCCTAACTGTGATATTCCATTAATCTATCATAAAGAATTACATGGTATGCAATGTCATTACTGTGGTTATCATAAACCAGTATGGAAGATATGTCCTCATTGTAAGGGAGATTCTTTTCAAACCTTCGGTATGGGAACAGAACGTTTAGAAGAATATGTCAAAAAGACTTTTCCTATGGCCCATGTATTACGTATGGATGTAGATACAACTACCAAAAAAGGTAGCCATGAGAAAATGATTCAAGCCTTTTCCGAACATCAATATGATATTTTAATCGGTACACAGATGATTGCCAAAGGATTAGATTTTCCTAATGTTACTTTAGTTGGTGTATTAGAAAGTGATAACTCCTTAAATGTTCCTGATTTTAGAAGTGCTGAGAGAACTTTTCAATTATTAAATCAAGTATCGGGAAGAGCAGGACGAGGCGATAAGTTAGGAGAAGTTATTTTACAAGGTTTTCAATTAGATCATTATAGTATTTTATATGCTAGTAAACACGATTATCAAGGCTTCTATCAAGAAGAGATGCACATTCGTAAAAAATTAAACTATCCACCATATACTAATTTGACACTCATTCAACTAAAAGGAAAAGATGATCAGTATTTATTAAAAGAAGCAAATAAAATAAAAAACTATTTGCAAAAAGAAACCACTTTACAAGTATTAGGCCCAAGTTTTTCTAGTATGCCAAAAATCAATCAGGTATATACTATTCAATTCATATTAAAATATAAGAAATCACCACAATTGATTTCTAAGTTAAAATTTTTACAAGAACAATATATGGTAGGAAAAAGGTGTAAACTAGAAATCGACCTGAATCCAATTCGTGTCTAAACTATTCACAAAATCTAATTTTTCGCATATAATAGATTAGGGAACACATAAAGCGGATATTGATAAGTAGAAAAATAAGAAGGAATACGGAGTAGATGTAGTAAAATAAAAATCTCTCTTCACAATATCTTCTTATAATCTACTTTGTAGAATAATAGACTGTTTTGTGTTCCTTTTATATTACTTTTAAGAAGCTAGTGCTTCTTTTTTTGAAAGATAAATAGAAATGTGTTAAAATGAATATGGTGATACTATGGATATAGAAAATTTAGACGTAAAAGAGAATATAAATATTGTATTTATGGGAACACCAGAGTTCAGTGTTCCAGTTTTAGAAGGGTTAATTTCTAAATACCGTGTTCGTGGTATTGTAACCCAACCAGATAAAGCAGTAGGAAGAAAACAAGAAATTAGAAAGACACCTGTTAAATTAGTAGGTGAGAAACATACCATTTTAGTAATTCAACCTGAAAAAATACGTGAAGATTACGGAGAAGTATTATCTTTAAAACCTGATTTAATTATTACATGTGCTTATGGACAAATTTTACCAAGAGAGCTACTTGTATATCCAAAATATGGTTGTATTAATGTCCATGCTTCATTACTTCCTAAATTAAGAGGAGGAGCACCAATTCATCGTGCGATTTTAAATGGAATGACAAAAACAGGTGTAACAATCATGTATATGAGTGAAGGTATGGATGAAGGAGATATCATTTCTCAACGTGAAATTGAAATTACAGAGACAGATACAGCAAGTACCTTACATGATAAACTAAGTATCTTAGGAAGAGATCTACTATTAGATACATTACCAGCTATTTTAGATGGAACATCGACACGTACACCACAAGATTCTAGTCTTGCAACATATGGTTTTAATATTAAACCAGAAGATGAGAAAATTAATTTTAGTCATACAATGAGACAAGTATATAATCAAGTAAGGGGATTAAATGATTTTCCAGGAGCTTATTGTATTTATGAAGGAAAACGTTTAAAAGTATGGGAGTGTAAAGAATCATATAATACATATCCACAATTACTAGATGGAACAATTACAAAAATATATGAGGATGGATTCGGTGTTAAAGTAAGTAATGGAGAAGTTATTTTTACCGTTGTTCAACCAGATGGAAAGAAAAGAATGGATGCGAAAAGTTATGCCAATGGACAGATGAGTCATGGTAATTTCGTTGGTAAAGTATTGAGTTGAGGGGTATTATGAAAAAGAAAAAAGTCGAAGTAGAAGAACAAACAAAAACAGAAGAAGAACTATATCAAGAACAATTACAAAAAATGGAAGAAGAAGAGAAATTTTCTTTTTGGAAAATGTTAAAAGAAGCATGGTCTAATAAACGTTACCGTGCTATGATTATTTTAGTTTTCTGGTTTGTATTTTTATTTATCGTGGCAGGAGGATTAAGACAAACACCAAAGCAAACACCGTTACAAGAAGCAGAGCTAGAAAAGAAAGATGCTTTAGAAATCTACCGCGATATGGATAATTATGAATTTACAACAAATTTAGTATATGCTGATATTACGACAAACCAGATACAAAATAGAGAATTAGAAGGTAGACGTTATGGATACCAAGAAGAATTTGAAAATAAATTAAATCAGACAAGTTATTTTATCGATAATGGAATCGTCTATAAGAAAAGTGAAGGAAAGTTAGAAACATCTCAAGAAGAATTCATTGAAATGACTTTAAAACCAGATATGACTTATCGCTTGTTAGATGGTGCTTCATTAGAAGCAACAACCAATTATAAAGATGGTAGTATCTTAAAAACATATACGATTAATCTCAAGAAATTTATTGCTATTTATCATAACAGTAATAGCAATGCTAAAGGAAAAATTACAATTACAACCAAAGAAAAAGACAATCAAATAACAGAAGTAACATATGACTTACTACCATTTATGAATCAACAACAAGCCCAATACAGTGCATATGGTATTACAATTACTTATAAAAACATTGGCAAAGTAGATAGTATTCATTTACAATAATACTTGAAAAGTTTGTAAAAATGTGATATCTTATTAAAGACACAAAGGAGCGAAGAATATGGAAATTGCTATTTTAATTGTATCAATTTTATTAATTGCGATTGTCCTTTTACAAAGTGGTAAAGCTGAGGATGCTGCTCAGATTATGACAGGTGGAAGTGAGAATCTATTTCAAAACAGAAAAGAACGTGGAGGAGAGCTATTTATTACAAGAGCGACTGCTGTTTTAGGAGCTATCTTCTTATGTTTATGCATTATTGCACAATTGTAAACTAGAACAGAATATCTGTTCTTTTTTTTGAATCTGTGTTAAAATGTAAATAGTAGGAGACTAGGTGATAGATATGAGAAATAAAACTTGTGTTAGCCAAAAGTTACCATGGGGGGGTATTTAAGTAATCAAACCTTATATTTCTCATACTGTTTTAATAATCAATTTGTTTTAAAA
>ULRO01024690.1_pt1 | contig 25276 bp, 18 predicted proteins | sample 1955421 | NCBI WGS metagenome assembly ULRO01 (sample SAMEA4835682, study PRJEB28245) | human gut metagenome | biome: gut microbiome; material: fecal sample | place: Denmark | collected 2008 | reverse complement strand
CGAGTTTGGATTGGTGGCTCGAGCCTGCGAGAGAGGAAACGCCGAGAATCGGGCTTGACGAGTCCCTGAAACAGCTGGCTTCCCAATTTGAGGCCATCGCTCCCGAGGAGGATAAGAAGCCACTGCTCGTTCCGGTCTACTCCCCTCGCACGGAGCGCCTGAGCCGCAGCGACGGCATTGCATGATACACAGAACGAAAGGAGACAGACTATGAGACTGAAAAGCGCACTCCGGCGGGGCGTAGCCGCCGCCGTCATCGCGGGCATCGTGGTAAGCTCCGGCATCCCGGCCTACGCGGCCCAGTGGGACATCGCCGACGGCGACATCACCGTGAAGGCGGGCGACGCCGAAGGCACGAACAGGGTCACACAGGGCGAGAAGGATGTGGAGGACACCGACACCGTCATCACCGGCGAGTCGAAGGAGAACACCGTCACCATCGACACCTCCGGCGGCGACGTGGACGTCACCTTCGACGACCTGAAGATCGACGTCAGCGGCAAGAAGGAGGGGGATGGCAGCGATGACAGCCCAGTCGATGCGGGCAAAGCCGCCGTCACCGTGAGGGGCGACCACGATGTGACCATCGAGCTGGACGGCAAAAACGAGCTGAAGAGCGGCGGCTACAATGCGGGCCTCGAGAAGGACGGCCACGAGCCAGAGGGCACCCTGACCATCAAGGACGACAAGGGCAAGGACGGCTCCCTCACCGCCGAGGGCGGCGACGGCGGCGGCGCAGGCATCGGCGGCGGAATGGAGAGCACCGGCAGCAACATCAAGATCACCGGCGGCACGATAGAGGCCGTGGGCGGCGAGGGCGCTGCCGGTATCGGCGGCGGTGTGTACGGCCAGGGCCGCGACATCGAAATTTCCGGCGGCAAGGTGTCGGCCACGGGCGGCGATGCGAATGAAAATCTGCATCCCTCCCGCCCAGGCGCGGCTGGCATCGGCGACGGCGCAGGCACGGAAGGCCGCGAGATAGACCCGGATGCGCCGCCCAGCAACCCCGACAACCCCAATCACATCATCATTTCCGGCGACGCCGAGGTGGAGGCCAAGGCGGGCGCAAGCACCGGCGGCAAAACTGCGGCCATCGGCGGCGGAGATGTCGGCGAGATCCCCAATGACGCCCTCTCCAGCGGCCACAACGGCAGTCTGACCCGCTACGACCCCGACGGGAACAAGAAGGAGGACTACAGCTACGACCGGCGGACGCCCTCCCAGCCGGAGCAGCCGGACAAGCCGGACAAGCCGGAACAGCCCGATGATACCGAGAACAACGACGACGAGGACGACGCTCCGGACACGCAGGCTGGCGAGGTGCCGGGCCGTGTGAAGCAGATGTACGAGGCCATGGGCGTGATTACCCATCCGGATGGCACACAGGAACTGGGTGACGTGGCCACGGCGGAGTATGACCCGGTCAACAAGGTCCTGCGCTTCGATGCCCACAGCACACTCTTTCGGATGACAGGCGACTCGCTGCGGGAGCTTGCAAAGGAGGTCCATGAGCTTCGCATCCGGTTCCTTGATGGGGAAGGGCGGGAGATGGAGGCCGTCATTCCGCTGGCCCGGATCGAAGATCTGGTCGGCATGAATGGTGCATTCGAACTCGAGCTGTCCCATGAAGGGCGTTATCGGTTCCATATTGTGGGGCAGACGGGATATGATAGAAAAACATTCTCGGATGAGACCGTCCTGCGCCAAAGCGGCAAGGAACTGATCCTCGTGTACCGCGTTGGCGATGAGGAGCAGAAAGCGCAGGAGACCGCCCGGGTGGAGGAGGCGATCGCCCGCCGTAAGCAGGAGAAAGAGCAATGGGGAACGGTCCTCTCCGGTCGGGAAGGCGGCTCCCTGAGCGGACTGCCCGGGCTGACTCAGCCGGGAACGGGTGCTGTCGGTGACCTCAGCGGGCTGACGACTCTCTCGCCGGACAGCCTTACCACGGCCCCGCAGCCGGAGCAGGCCGCAGCCCCCGGGCCGGAAGACTCCATCCGGATACCGCTTCTTGAGGACGAGGAAAAGATAACCATTCAGCCTTTCACGGAGAAGACCCCGGCGGAGGAACAGACCGATACTGCCGGCCCTCGCGGCCAGCAGGGCAGGCGGGATGACTCCGCCCGGCAGACCGAGGCAGGCCCTCGCGGCCAGCAGGGCAGGCGGGATGACCCCGCCCAGCAGACCGAGGCAGGCCCTCGCGGGGCACAGGCAGGCAGAGACGGCGATAAGACCGGCGAACCCCGCGGCCCTCGGGGTCGGCACGCGGGACGCGGAAACTGACCTGAGCACAATCACCAAAAACCGCCGATAGAAAATAGCAATGTTGTACGAAGAAATCTGCCCAAAACCCCTTGCAAAATCACGATGAGCTGAGTATAATACCACTCATGAAACGCAAAACGTCCTGCCCCTCGTCCGGCAGGGCGTTTTTGTCGGCAAAAATCCGGCAAAGAAATGTTAAGTGACCGCCCGGGGAGGGGCGTTGTATGACAAAAGACATGACACAGGGCAGCCCGCTCAGGCTCATCCTTGCCTTTGCGGTGCCGCTGATGCTGGGCAGCCTGTTCCAGCAGTTCTACAATCTGGCCGACACCATCATCGTGGGCCGCTTCGTGGGCGTGGATGCGCTGGCGGCGGTGGGCAGCGTGGGCGGCCTGAACTATCTGGTGCTGGGCTTCGTCAACGGCATCGCCTGCGGCTTCTCCATCCCCATCTCGTGGACCTTCGGCGCGAAGGACTACCGCGAGATGCGGCGCTACACCGCCAACACCGTCTGGCTGAGCCTCTTTTTCGCCGCCGTGCTCACGGTGGTGACGGTGGCCCTGACCCGGGCGGTGCTGGTCTGGACCAATACCCCCGACAACATCATCGACATCGCGGACATCTACATCCGCACCATCTTCTGGGGCATCCCCTTCACCCTGCTGTACAACGTCACCAGCGCCCTCATGCGTGCGCTGGGCGACAGCAAGCGGCCGCTGTACTTCCTGCTGGTGGCCAGCGTGCTGAACATCGGCCTCGACCTGCTCTGCATCCTCACCTTCCGGATGGGGGCCTTCGGCGCGGCCTTCGCCACCGTGTTCAGTCAGGCGGTGGCGGGCATCGGCAGCCTCGTCTACATTGTCCGCCACTACCCGGAGCTGAAGTGGAGCGGGGAAGAGGGCCGTCTGAGCGCCAGCCACTGCCTCAAGCTCTGCAACATGGGCATCCCCATGGGCTTGCAGTGCAGCATCACCGCCATCGGCAGCGTCGTGCTGCAGGGCGCGGTGAACGGTCTGGGCAGCAGCATCGTGGCCGCGCAGACCGCAGGCGGCAAGGCGGCCCAGTTCCTCTCGGTGCCGCTGGAGAGCATCGGCACCGCCATGACCACCTACGCCAGCCAGAACATGGGCGCCCACGACCTGAAGCGTGTGGACAAGGGCGTCACCACCGCGCTGGGCATCGGCTGCGTCTACAGCGTGGTCTCCTTCCTCATCCTGCGGGTGATGGACGTGCCCCTCATCAGCCTCTTCCTCGAGAGCAGCGAGGTGGAGATCATGGCCAACGCCCGGAGCTTCATCTTCTGGAACAGCCTCTTTTACATCCCGCTGGCCGTCCTCATCATCTACCGCTACACCATTCAGGGTCTGGGCTACTCGGGCCTTGCCATGTTCGCAGGCGTGGCCGAGATGGTGGCCCGCGTCATGGTGGGCTGCTGGTTCGTGCCCCTCTGGGGCTACTTCGCGGCCTGCATCGCCAACCCCGTGGCATGGTTCTTCGCCTGCTTCTTCCTCATCCCGGCCTACTTCGCCGTCCGCAAGCGCCTGACGAAGGAGCTTGCCGCAGCGCGGGTGGAGGATTGAGGGGGAGCTTCGCTCAAGCCTCTCCCTTTGGGAGAGGTGGCATTGCGAAGCAATGACGGAGAGGGCAAGCCCGTCTCCCAAGAGCCGCCATACAGCGATAAGCAGGCTCTCCGTCAGAGCGATGCTATCGCTGTGCCTGCGAGTCCTCGCCAGCATCCTAGCCCTCTCAGTCACCTTCGGTGACAGCTCTCCCAGAGGGAGAGCCATTGGCAGGCCGGTCAGGCCCACGCGGGACGAGCAAAGTCTGATTTTATCGGAAACAGTAGTGCCCTGCTACAGAGGGCAGCAGCTTCGGGACAATATCCCTTGTCAAGCTGCTGTGAATCTCTGTAGCAGGGCACTATCTTTTATGCCATATTGAGCTTTCAGCGGTCAGCGGAAAGTGGCCCGGCACGCCAGTGGCTCCCCCTTTGGGGGAGCTGGCGAGCGGAGCGAGACTGAGAGGGCATGCCGCTGCCGGAGAGCCTCAAAGCGTCTCCCCCCATATTTACAAATCCCCCCAAAACCGCTATACTATATATAGTTGTGTCAAAACGAGGAGGCGGGACGATGGAGCGGGAGCTGGAACAGCTGGAAGGCACGGTGGAGGACATCATCTACCAGAACGAGGACAACGGCTACACCGTGTTCGAGGTATCGGGCGGCGGTGTGGTGACGGTGGTCTGCGGCGTGGTGGGGGAGCTTCATGCAGGGGAGAGCGTCGTCTGCCGGGGGCGGTACGAGAACCACGCCACCTACGGGCGGCAGTTCCACGCACAGGAGTGCGAGACCGATATGCCCAAAGACCTCGAGGCCGTCTATGCCTTCCTCGCCAGCCGGTCGCTGCCCTACATCGGCGCACGGACGGCGGACAAGATCATCGACAAGTTCGGCGCGGCGGCGCTGGAGGTCATCGCCAACGACCCCGCCCAGCTCACCCTCATCCCGGGCATCTCGGCGGACAAGGCCGACCGCATCCAGCAGGAGTTCAAGCGGATGTTCGGGATGCGGGAGCTGATCGCCTATCTGGCCCAGTTCGAGATCAGCCCCCGCCGGGCGATGGAGGTCTTCCGCACCTTCGGCCCGGGGGCCATGACGGCCATCCAGCAGAACCCCTATCTGCTCTGCGGCGAGCCGCTTCAGCTGGACTTCCGCCACGCTGACAGCATCGCCCAGTATTACCAGATGGCGGGGGACTGCGCCCAGCGGCTGGAAGCCGCCCTCCTGCGCACCCTCCGCCACAACGCGGGCAACGGCCACACCTGCCTGCCCCGCGCCCAGCTGCTGGCCACGGCCTCGAACTTCATCCACCAGCCCCCCGAAAAGCTGGACGAGGCCCTCGCCCGCTGCCTCGGGGCGGAGACGCTGGCGGAAAAGACCTTCGACGGCACGGAATATATCTACCTGCCCGACCTTCTGGCCGCCGAGCAGGACATCGCCGACCGTCTGGCCCTGCTGACGAAGCGGGGGAAGCAGACGGCCCACGGCCTCGACAAAAACATCCAGATCCTGGAGCTGGCGCAGGGTTTCGCCTACGCGCCCCTGCAGCGGGAGGCCATCCGGAAGGCTATGACCGAAAACTGCCTCGTCCTCACCGGCGGCCCCGGCACCGGCAAGACCACCACCGTCAACGCCATCCTGCAGCTTCTGGAAGATCAGGCCGAGCGGGTGGCCCTCTGCGCCCCCACGGGCCGGGCCGCCAAGCGCCTGAGCGAGCTGACGGGCCGCAAGGTCTCCACCATCCACCGTCTGCTGGAGGTGGACTACACCGGCGGCGTGGTCAGCTTCATCCACAACGACAAGAACCTCCTCAAATGCGATGTGGTCATCCTCGACGAGATGAGCATGGTGGACGTCAGGCTGTTTCAGGCCCTCATCGCGGCCCTGCGGTACAGCTGCCGCATCATCATGGTGGGCGACGCCGACCAGCTGCCCAGCGTCGGCCCGGGCAACATCCTCGGCGAGGTCATCCGCTCGGGGCTGGTGCCCACGGTCTGCCTCAACGAGATCTTCCGGCAGGCGGCCCAGAGCCTCATCGTGGAGAACGCCCACCACATCATCTCGGGCGAGCCGCTGAAAAAGGGCGGCAAAACGGACGATTTCTTCTTCCTTGAGTCGGATGGCGACGCGGCGCAAAAGCTCGTCTGCGACCTCGTGACCACCCGCCTGCCCCGCAGCTACCAGTTCGACCCGGTGAAGGACATTCAGGTGCTCTGCCCCACCAAGCTCGGCCCCACCGGCACGCAGGCCCTCAACGTGGAGCTGCAGGCCCTGCTCAACCCGCCCCAGAAGGGCAGGCCGGAATTGCAGAGCGCGGCCCGGGTCTTCCGGGTGGGCGACAAGGTGATGCAGGTGCGCAACAACTACGAGATCACATGGCAGCGCATCGGCGGAGAGCAGGGGGTAGGGGCGTACAACGGCGACATCGGCATCGTGGAGTCCATCGACCCCCGCAGCCGCTCGATGGTGGTGCGGATGGACGACCGGCGGCTGGTCTCCCCCGCCGAGAACCTCAACGAGCTGGAGATCGCCTATGCCATCACGGTGCACAAGAGTCAGGGCAGCGAGTTCCCGGCGGTCATCCTCCCGGCGGCGCAGGTGCCGCCCCGCCTGTGCTACCGCAACCTCTTCTACACCGGCGTCACCCGGGGCCGGAAGCTCTGCATCGTGGTGGGCCGCCGGGACGTCGTCAACCGGATGATGTCCAACGTCCGCCAGAACCTCCGCTACAGCGGCCTCGCGGCCCTGCTGGCGGAGGCTCTGCCGCCGGAGCAGGAAAAATTTTCCGCCACGCCGCAGGTGTGACAGCTCTTTCGTAGCGGCATGCCCTCTCCGGCTGCTTCGCAGCCACCTCTCCCATAGGGAGAGGCTTTGGCATCCAGCAAAGCCCAAGGCTCCCCCTTTGGGGGAGCTGGCGCGAAGCGCCTGAGAGGGCAAGCCCGCTGGGATAGAGCCGCAGACACAGCGATAAGCAGGCCCTCGGTCAGAGCGATACTATCGCTGCGCAGCTGCCCCGCCATGAGCATCCTTGCCCTCTCAGTCATCGCTTTGCGATGCCAGCTCCCCCAAAGGGGGAGCCTTAGGTAACCCTCCGCAGAGGGTTTCTTTTTCCCCTCAGATATGCTATACTATAATGTGTTTTGATGACCCTCGCCCGGAGATGGGCGATCGCAATAGAGAATGGGGCAGCAGAGAAAGGAATTCACGACTATGGCACAGAACGACATCGGTATCGATCTTGGTACGACGACCATCATCATCGCGCAGGAGGGGCAGGGCGTTGTCCTCAACCAGCCCAGCGTAGTGGCGGTAGACACCCGCAAGAACTGCGTGCTCGAGGCAGGAGACAAGGCCCTCGCAATGGTGGGCCGCACGCCCAACTACATCTCCGCCATCTTCCCACTGAAGGACGGCGTCATCAGCGACCACACCATGACCCGCGAGCTGATCTGCCGCTTCGTCAATCAGGTCTACAGCTCCCACATGGTCAAGCCCCGGGTGGCCGTCTGCGTGCCCGCCGCCATCACCGGCATCGAGAGCGACGCCGTGGTGGAGGCCGTCATGGCCGCCGGTGCCCGTCAGGTCTACCTCATCGATGAGCCGATTGCCGCCGCCCTCGGCTCCGGCATCGACATCACCGTCCCCGATGGCCGGATGATCATCGACATCGGCGGCGGCACCACCGACATCGCCGTGCTGAGCCTCGGCGGCAAGGTCAAGGCCACCAGCGTCCGCGTCGCGGGCAACCACTACGACGAGGAGATCCTCAAGTTCGTGCGCAACAAGTTCAGCATCGCCATTGGCCAGCGCACCGCCGAGAACCTGAAAAAGAACGTGGCCTGCTGCCCCCAGAAGGCCGACTTCAACGAGACGATGGAGATCAAGGGCCGCAGCCTGCTCACCGGCCTGCCCGTCCGGGTCAACGTCTCCACCGCCGACCTCTACGAGCCGGTCATGCGCCTGAGCGAGCAGATCGGCACCGCCGCCCATCAGGTGCTGGAAAAGACGCCCCCTGAGCTGGCCGGTGACATCTACCGCAACGGCGTCGTCCTCACGGGCGGCGGCGCACAGCTCCACGGCCTGCCCGAGTACCTCAGTCAGGAGCTGAAGGTGGAGGTGACGGTCTCGCCCGACCCCGTCAACTGCGTGGCGCTGGGCACGGCCATGAGCCTGCGGATGGGCGACAAGCTGGAGACCGGCTTCACCGACGCCACCCCCCGCATGGGCCGCCGCTGAGGGCTTGTTCACAGTCTGGTGAAGAAGAACATGATTTTTGTTCATAGTTGTTGAATCGACCCGGAAAATATTGTATAATACTTTCAAATCGGTTTTTGCTGTCCGCCCGGCGGTCGGCAAAGAAAAAAGTAACTAGGAGGAAGACCATGGATTTAGGTTATGATGTGATCGTTACCATAACCGGTATTGTGCTGGTGTTTCTGATCCTCGTCCTGCTGATGGCCATCATCACGCTGGAGGGCAAGATCTTTGACGCCATGAACAGCAAGAAGGCAGCCGCCAAGGCTGCGTCTGCTGCAAAACCGGCTGCTCCTGTGAAACAGGCCGCTGCGCCCGCTGCCGCACCCGCAAAGGCTGCTGCCCCGCAGGTGGAGGCAGGCATCCCCGGCGACGTTGTGGCAGCCATCATGGCAGCCATCTACTCTATGGGCAACGGCAAGTACGTGCTGAAGGCAGTCCGCCGCGGCAAGAATGGCTGGGGCAAGGCTGGCGTCAACGACACCACCGCGCCCTTTTAACACAGGAGGAAAAACATGACTCAGTTTATTGAGACTCTGGTCGGTATTTTCCAGAGTTCCGGCTTTGCCCGGTTTGGTGAGCCGGGCGGTATGCTCTACGCCGTGATGATCTGCGTGGGCTGCTTCCTGCTCTACCTTGCGATCGTCAAGGAGTTCGAGCCTCTGATCCTGCTGCCTATGGCCTTCGGCATGATTTTGGCCAACCTCCCCGGCAGCGGCGTCATCCATATGCAGTATTTCGTCGGTGACGGCCTCGAGCACCCGATGTGGATCGAGATCCTGAACAACGGCGGTCTGGCCGATATGCTCTACATGGGCGTCAAGCTGGGCATCTACCCGCCGCTGATCTTCCTCGGCATCGGCACCATGACCGACTTCGCCCCCCTGATCTCCAACCCCAAGAGCCTGCTGCTGGGCGCTGCCGCTCAGTTCGGCATCTTTGGCACCTACATGGGCGCTCGTCTGCTGGCCGCGACCGGTCTGGTGGACTTCACCCAGAAGCAGTCCGCCGCCATCTCCATCATCGGCGGCGCAGACGGCCCTACCGCTATCTTCGTCACCTCCCGTCTGGCTCCTGAGCTGCTTGGCTCCATCGCCGTCGCGGCCTACAGCTACATGGCTCTGGTGCCCGTCATCCAGCCCCCCATCATGAAGGCTCTGACCTCCAAGAAGGAGCGTATCGTCGTGATGAAGCAGCTGCGCACCGTGACCAAGACCGAGAGGATCATCTTCCCCATCATGGTCGCCATCATCGTCTCCCTCATCGTGCCCGATGCCGCCGTTCTGGTCGGTATGCTGATGCTGGGCAACCTGATGAAGGAGTGCGGCGTCGTGGACCGTATCCAGAAGACCGCTGGCAATGAGCTGATGAACATCATCACCATCTTCCTTGCCCTGTCCGTCGGCTGCACCACCTCCGCCAACACCTTCCTGAACAACCGCACCCTGTTCATCATCGTGCTGGGCCTCATCGCCTTCTCCTTCGGCACCGCTGCCGGTGTCATCTGCGGCAAGGTCATGTACATCCTCACCGGCGGTCAGGTCAACCCCCTGATCGGCTCCGCAGGCGTTTCCGCTGTGCCTATGGCTGCCCGCGTCTCTCAGAAGGTGGGCCAGAGCGAGAACCCCTCCAACTTCCTGCTGATGCACGCCATGGGCCCCAACGTGGCCGGTGTCATCGGCTCTGCCGTCGCTGCTGGTATCCTTATCAACATCTTCGGCTAAGCATTTCCTGAATATCTCCGCTCCATCGTGGTATTTTCCGCGATGGGGCGGTTTTTGTTTTGGGGCTTCTGGAATCGTCTGAAAAGCTGCCCTCTTCGCCAGAGGCTCCCCTACTAGGGGAGCTGTCGAGCGATAGCGAGACTGAGAGGTTGTACGGAGGTGAGCCTGACCGTGAGCCGCAGCGGAACGAAACCTCTCCGTCACGCCTGCGGCGTGCCACCTCCCCTATCGAGGGGAGGCCTTGGCATACCGCAAAGTTTCGTCTTCAACTGGAAACTTTCCCTCTTCGCCAGAGGCTCCCCTACAAGGGGAGCTGGCGAGGAGCCTGCGACGAGACTGAGAGGTTGTACGAAGGACAGCCTGCCCGTGCACCGCCGCAAAGCCCCCGCAGCTCTACCCGACGAGTTTCCTCTTATTATGTACAACTTTTTCGAAATGTGATATACTATAAATCAAGTGGTTTATCCAGAAATGAACGAAAAGAACAGGTGAAACAATGGCAACAGATCTCGCACAACAATTCTGCGCTTTGCGTGATACCTATATCGAAAAGCAGTTCGGACGGCTGAACGAGATGCAGCGGCAGGCGGTGTTCACCACCGACGGCCCGCTCCTCATCCTCGCGGGGGCAGGCAGCGGCAAGACCACTGTGCTGGTCAACCGCATCGCCAACCTCATCCGCTTCGGCTCGGCCCACGGCTCGAAATGGACGCCCCGGGAGGTCACGGAGGAGGACGTGAAGGCCCTGCGCACCGCCATCATGACCGGCACCGACGCCCCGGTGTGGCTGGACGGGATGCTCCGCCAGAACGCCGTCCGCAGCTGGAACGTCATGGCCATCACCTTCACCAACAAGGCCGCCGGAGAGCTGAAAGAGCGCCTGCGCCGGATGCTGGGCGGGGAAGAGGGGGACGAGGTCTTCGCCTCCACCTTCCACTCCGCCTGCGTGCGCATCCTCCGCCGCTGGGCCGAGGAGATCGGCTACCCTCGCAGCTTCACCATCTACGACACCGACGACGCCCAGCGGGTCATGAAGACGGTGTACAAGGAGCTGAGCGTGGACGACAAGTTCTTCCCCATCAAGAGCGCCATCAACCAGATGAGCCGCTGGAAAGACCAGCTCATCAGCCCCGAAGAGGCCCTGCGCACCCCCGCCCGGGACACCAAGGGCGCCCTCGCGGCCAAGGTCTACGCCGCCTACGAGCGGAAGCTCAAAGAAGCTGGTGCTTTCGATTTCGACGACCTCATCTACCAGACGGTCATCCTGCTGTCGGAGCACGAGGACGTCCGCGAGTTCTACCAGAACAAGTACAAATACCTGCTGGTGGACGAGTATCAGGACACCAGCGTGGCCCAGTTCCGCCTCGTCAGTCTCCTCACCGGCCCGGAGAAGAACATCTGCGTCGTGGGCGACGACGACCAGAGCATCTACCGCTTCCGGGGCGCGACCATCGAAAACATCCTCAACTTCGAGCGCATCTATAAGGGCACCAAGACCATCCGCCTCGAGCAGAACTACCGCTCTACCTCCAATATCCTGAACGCCGCCAACTGCGTCATCCAGCACAACACCGAGCGGAAGGGCAAGACCCTCTGGACCAAGAACGGCGAGGGCGACAAGGTGCAGGTCTACACCGCCGAGAACGAGCAGGATGAGGCCATGCACATCGCCGACGTCATCGGCCAGCACCTCAAGGCGGGCGGCCATCTGGCCGACCACGCCATCCTCTACCGGATGAACGCCCAGTCGGCCCCCATCGAAAGCTATTTCACCCGCGCCGGCATCCCCCACAAGATCGTGGGCGGCCAGCGCTTCAACGACCGCAAGGAGGTCAAGGACATCCACTCCTATATGTCCATCGTGGCCAACCCCCGGGACGACATCCGCCTCCGCCGCATCATCAACGAGCCTGCGCGTAAAATCGGCGCAACGACTGTCGAGGTCATCGCCGACCTCGCGGCCCAGCAGGGCGTGAGTATGCTGGACGTCATCTCGCAGGCCGACCAGTACGCCAAGCTCAGCCGCGCCATCGCGCCGCTGTATAAATTCTGGGACATCTACCAGAAATTGCAGGAGTCGCTGGAAACGAAGACGCTGGACGAGTTCGCCGCCGACGTCATCGAGCTGACGGGCTACCGCGCCATGCTGGAGGCCGACGCCGCCAAGGGCCATGAGGACGCCGCCGACCGCCTGCAGAACCTCGGCCAGCTGGTCAACAACGTCAAGAGCTACTGCGACCAGCACGGGGAGGAGGCCTCCCTGGAGGGCTACTTGGAGGACATCGCCCTCATCAGCGACATCGACAGCTACAACGAGAGCGCCGATCAGGTGGTGCTCATGACCATCCACTCCGCCAAGGGCCTCGAGTTCCCCTATGTATTCCTCATTGGCATGGAAGAGGGGGTCTTCCCCAGTGAGATGAGCAAGTATTCCGAGGCCGACCTCGAGGAGGAGCGCCGCTTGGCCTATGTCGGCATCACCCGCGCCAAGAAGGAGCTGTACATCTCCAACAGCGTCACCCGGATGCTCTATGGCCGCACCCAGCGCAACGAGCCGAGCCGCTTCCTCCGGGAGATCGAGCCGGAGTACCTCGAGGAGACCCGCAGCCCGGTGCTGGAGCAGCGCTCCCGTCTGGGCGGCTGGGGCAGCAGCTGGGGCAGCGACACCGTCCCGGGCGGCGCGTCGGGCTACTCCGGCCCCTCCGGCTGGGGGCGTTCGGCCTCCGGCCGCGGCGGCTACCTTAATCAGGAATATAACGCCCCTTCGTCCGGAAACCGCGGCTTCGGCGCGGACTATGCGGGCCGGGGCAGTACCGCGTCGGGCTATGGCAGCAGCTCTGGCCCGTCCGGCTTCGGCAGCGGCTACGGCCGCCCGACGGCCCCCAAAGCGCCGGTCCGGCCCGCAGGCGGCGGCGTAAGCCCGGCTCCCGCGCCCCGTCCCGCCTCCACCGGCCCCAAGCACTACGAGCCGGGCGACATCGTGGAGCACAAAGTCTTTGGCCGGGGCGAGGTGCTGAAGGTCAAACCCGCCGCAGGCGACCAGATCGTAGAGATCCGCTTCGAGAAGGTGGGCGTGAAGAAGACCATGGCGAATTTTGCGCCCCTTGTGAAGATAACGACGGAGGAATGAGAAAAAATGATGACTGTCCGATTGATCGCACACACGCCGGAGCCGGAGAAGGTGGTGGCGGCGGCGGCGAAGCTCTGCTACTCCGACGCCCACATCACCGACCTTCTGGATGGGCTGGATGAGGAAAAGACCGCCCGCTTCCTGACCATGCTCAGCGACGTGGGCCACGCCAGCCCCATCGAGCACGCCAGCTTCACCTTCGGCATCGAGGGGGTGAGCCGCACCCTGCTGGCCCAGATCACCCGCCACCGCATCGCGTCCTTCAGTGTCCAGAGCCAGCGGTACGTCCGTCTGGACGATTTCCGCTACGTCATCCCGCCCGAGATCGAGGCCATCCCCGAGGCAAAGGCGGCCTTCCTCGAGAGCATGGACGAGGATGCCAAGCGCTACCTCGACCTTGTGCAGAAGCTGGAAGAGGGCCACACCGCCCGCCTGATGGCCGAGGGCCTGCCCGAAAAGCAGGCCCGGGCCAAGGCCTCCAAGCAGGCCAACGAGGACGCCCGCTTCGTCCTGCCCAACGCCTGCGAGACCAAGATGGTCGTGACCATGAACGCCCGCAGCCTCCAGAATTTCTTCCACCTCCGCTGCTGCAGCCGCGCCCAGTGGGAGATCCGGCAGCTGGCCGAGGAGATGTTGCGGCTGGTCTACCCGGTGGCACCCCATCTCTTCCGCACCGCCGGCCCGGCCTGCGTGTCCGGCCCCTGCCCGGAGGGCAGGATGTGCTGCGGCCGCACCGCTGAGGTCCGCGCCCGGTACGCCGCGCTGAAAGGGGAGAGGGCAGAATGAGCAAGGGAAAGCTTCTCGTCCTCGAGGGTCTGGACGGCTCCGGCAAGGCCACGCAGGCAAAGCTTCTGGCCGCCCATCTGGCCGGGAGCGGCCGCAGGGTGATGGAGGTCACCTTCCCGGACTACGAGAGCGATTCCAGCGCGCTGGTAAAGATGTACCTCTCCGGCCAGTTCGGCAGCAGGCCCGACGACGTCAACCCCTACGCCGCGTCCAGCTTCTACGCTGTGGACCGGTACGCCAGCTACAAGACCAAATGGGGCAGCTTCTATGAGGCGGGCGGCATCGTCATCGCCGACCGCTACACCACGTCGAACGCCGTCCACCAGTGTTCCAAGCTCCCGCCCGACCAGTGGGACGGCTTCCTCCGCTGGGCCTTCGAATATGAGTACCAGCTTTTAGGCCTGCCCGCGCCGGACGCCGTCGTTTACTTACAGGTAGACCCCGCCGTGAGCCAGAAGCTCATGACCGGCCGCTACCACGGCGACGAGAGCAGGAAGGACGTCCACGAAAAGGACACCGAATATCTGGCCCGCAGCCGCCGCGCCGCCGAGTACTGCGCAGAGCATCTGGGCTGGGCCACCGTCCACTGCACGGTGGACGGGGCCATGCGCACCATCGAGGACATTCAGGCCGAGGTGCAGGCGCTGGCCGGAAACGTGCTCGGATAACCGCGAAAAAGGGAGGGATACTATCGATGTATCGTTTGATGCAGCCGTCTGAAGAGGCGGCAGTCGTGGCGCTGTGGCAGGCAGAGCGGGGCGACAGCGCCGCCTTTGCCAAGACCGCTCTGGAACAGTTCGCCGGGGTGGAGAATGTCTATGTCGCCGAGGAGAACGGACGGCTCGAGGCCGCTGCGCTGGCCGTGCCGGTCACCCTCAGGGGCCGCAGCGGCAGCTATCTTTATGGCCTGTGCGGGAAGGGCGAGCTGCTCCTCGCGGGCCTCGTGGACTATCTCTGCGCCCAGCAGAAGCTGCGGGGGGCGGGCTTCACGGTGGCTGTGCCGCAGGGGCAGGAGCAGGCCGCTCTGCTGGAAAGCAAGGGCTTCCGCTGGGCCTTCCCCCTCCGCTGCCTGCCCCGGGAGGTGTCCCGCAACCTGTGGAGTCAGGCCGAGTTCGACTCCGTCACCGCCCGCAAGCTCTGTGAGCTGCGGGAGCGCTTCTGCCCCGACACCGTCCAGCTCCCGCCGGAGCGGATGGCCGTCGTGCTGGGCGACCTCTACGCCCGGGGTGCCACCATCGTGTCCAGCGGGAAGGGCTACGGCGTCTATTTCCGCCGGGAGGACACCCTCTACTTTGTGGAGATGATGGCCGAGGACGACCGCTCTGCCGAGGTGCTGATGGAAGCCGCCCGGGAGAAGGAGGTCATCGTGGAGCGCGCCGTCATCACGGTGGGCGCGGCCCAGAACCTCTTCCTCGGCGAGGGCAGACGGCAGGATTACGGTATGATCCGGTTCGACGCCGAACCCTTCGACGTGGAAGAGAGCTATATGCGGCTGATGATGGAGAGCTGAACGGACGATAAAGGAGTGCGTATGGCACAACAAGGAAAGAAGAAAAAAGGCGGAGCAGCGAAAGTTATATTAGCTGTGCTGCTGGTCGTGATCCTGACGGCGGGCGGCTGTCTGCTGGCCGCGAAGAAAGAAATAAACGGCAGCGCGTCTGCCCAGAGTGCGGTGAGCGTGAGCATCCCGCAGGGCAGCGGCGTGGCCGCCATCGCCAACCGCCTCAAGGAGGCGGGCGTCATCCGGTACCCCCACCTCTTCCGCTGGTATGTGGGCCGACAGGGCGCGGCAGCGAAGCTCCAATACGGAGAGTTCGAGCTTGCTCCCGGCAGCTCCTACGATGCCATCATCGCGGCCCTCTCTGCCTACGCGCAGGCCGACAGCGTCCGGCTGACCTTCCCCGAGGGCACGACGGCCATCGCCATCGCCCGGAAGATGGAGGACGCGGGGCTGTGCAGCGCCGAGGACTTCCTTGCGGAGGCCAACACCGGCGATTTCAGCTCGTACCGGTTCTGGCAGTACGTCCCGGACGACAAGGACGCCCCCGACCGCTTCCTCAAGTGTGAGGGCTATCTTTTCCCGGACACCTACGACTTTTTGAAGGACGACACCGTCCATCATTATGTGGAGACGTTCTATGCCCACTTCGATAAGCAGATCACCGACGAGATGTATGCGGTGATGGAAGAGCAGGGGATGACCCTGCCCGAGGTGGTGACGCTGGCGTCCTTCGTGCAGGAGGAGGCGGGCAACGCGCAGGACGACAACGTGGCGCAGGTGTTCCGCAACCGTCTGGCCGAGGGTTCGCCCTACCCCAAGCTCCAGAGCAACACCTCCAGCTACGTCCAGAGCGACGCCGACAACAACTATCTCTGGAACTGGGTCGCGCCCTATTACGGCAGCTGGGACAGCATCCCGGAGAACATCCGGACGGCCTACGACACCTACACCTGCACCGGTCTGCCTGCCGGACCCATCTCCAACCCCGGCATCGCGGCCCTCCGTGCCGCCCTCGCCCCCCAGCCCGACGAGGAGGCGAAGGATGCCTATTTCTTCGTCACCGACCGCAAGGGGAACTACTACTACGCCCGCACCTACGCAGACCATCAGAAAAACTGCGATGCGGCGGCAAAAGTCAATGAAAGCTTAACGTAAAAGAGGAATATCATGTTACAGATACCGGAACTTCTGGCCCCGGCGGGCGACCTCGAGCGCCTGCGGTACGCCATCAACTACGGCGCGGACGCCGTCTACTGCGCCCTGCCCGAGTTCGGGATGCGCTCTGCACCCACCAACTTCACCCCCGAGCAGCTGACAGAGGGCGTCATCTACGCCCACGCCCGGGGCCGCAAGGTCTACCTGACCATGAACACCCTGCCCACCAATGAGGAGGCCGACCGCCTGCCGCAGGCCATCAAGGACGCGGCTGCCGCCGGTGTGGACGCCTTCATCGTGGCCGACCTCGGCGTTCTGGACGCCTGCAAGACCTTTGCGCCCGACATCGACGTCCATATGTCCACCCAGACCGGCATCACCAACTGGGCCGCAGCCCGCGCCGCCTATAACATGGGCGCGAAGCGGGTGGTGCTGGCCCGGGAGATGACCTTACAGGACATCGCCACCCTCCGGGACAAGACCCCGCCGGAGCTGGAGATCGAGGCTTTCGTCCACGGTGCCATGTGCATGAGCGTGTCGGGCCGCTGCCTGCTCTCCAACTACATGGCGGGCCGCGATGCCAACCGGGGCCAGTGCGCCCAGCCCTGCCGCTGGAAGTATTATCTCAGCGAGGAGACCCGCCCGGGCCAGCTCTACGAGATCGGCGAGAACGAGGACGGCAGCTACATCCTGAACGCCAACGACCTGTGCACCGCCCCCTTCCTAGACCTCATCTGCAAGGCGGGCGTGGACAGCCTGAAGATCGAAGGCCGCGCCAAGACCTTCTACTACGTCGCCAGCGTGACTGCCGCCTACCGCCGCGCCCTCGACCAGTATCTGGCCGACCCCATGAACGAGAACTTCGAGCTGCCGGAGGAGGTGCTGGCCGAGCTGACCCGCACCAGCCACCGCCACTATTCTCCGGGCTTCTACTTTGGCCGGGAGCAGGCCCGTCAGGCCACCGACAGCGCCACCTACATCCGCGAGTGGGAGTTCGTGGGCACCGTGGACGGCTGGGAGAACGGCGTCGCCAGCTGCCAGCAGCGGGGCAAGTGGAGCCTCGGCGACACGCTGGAGGCCCTCTGCCCGGATGGCCGCAGCATCCCGCTGACCCCCGCGTGGATCAAAAATGAGGCCGGTGAGCTGGTGGAGTCCACCCCCCACGCCATGGAGCACTACACCATCCCCACCCCCGAGCTGCCGCCCCTGAGCCTGCTGCGACGGAAGGTCTGAGGGATACTGCAAACACAACGGATGTACGAAAGCAACAAAAAAAAGAGGGTCTGCTATGAGCAGTGTGGTAAGCAGCAAGATAACCGGAAAAGAATATCCGCTTTCCAAGATATTCAGCTCGGATTTTGAGTATCATATCCCGGGCTACCAGCGCCCTTATGCATGGACGGAAGATGAAACGGGCGCGCTGTTCGATGATTTATATGGATTTTTCCAGACAGAGAACACAGAAAATTTCTTTCTGGGTAGCATCGTCCTTATCAAGGATGAACAGAACCGCTATGCCGATGTCATCGATGGACAGCAGCGCCTGACGACACTGTCCATCCTGTTTGCAGTTCTTGCCGACACATTTGACAACGAAGACTATAAGATGGACTGCAAAAAATATTTGCAGGAAAAGGGCAATGTATTGGAGGGCATCGAGGCCCAGCCGAGATTATTCCTCAAGGAAAAAGACCAGCCGTTTTTTCATAAGTACATCCAGAATATTCAGCTGGACGCATTGGGGCAACTGGATCCGGCGGTGTTGGACACCGAGGCAAAGCTGCATATCCAGAAAAACTGCGCTGTGCTTCGCAAGAGTTTTGCTGAAATGTTCAGCAATGACGATGATCGGCTAAGATTTACACAGTTTTTGCTGACCCGTTGCTATCTGGTGGTCGTTTCGACGCCGAGTCAGGAATCCGCGTTCCGTATTTTTACGGTCATGAACAGCAGGGGACTCGACTTATTGCCGACAGACATCATCAAATCGACTGTTATTGGAAGTCTTCCCAAAGAAAAACAGCAAGGCTACACGGAAAAATGGGAAGGGCTGGAGGAGTTGACAGGACGTGACGGGTTCAATGAAGTGTTTACTCACACCCGTACTATATTTGTAAAGGAACGCCAGAAAAAGACCCTCCGGGAAGAGTTTGAAGAGTACGTGTTAAAGACGGTATCCCCGGAACAGCTGATCGATGACTATCTTGTACCCTATACGAATGCCTACGTTCAGCTGAAAAATTGCGAGTTCACTGCTACGCATCATGCAGACGAGGTAAACGGGCTGCTTTTCTGGCTGAACAAGACCAATAACTCCGACTGGATGCCACCTGCTATCAAATTTCTCGCAGAGCACCCAAATGATTCGGAATACGTTCTCTGGTTTATCCGAAAGCTGGAAAGGCTGGCATCTTATCTACTGGTGACCGCGCAGGATGTCAACCACCGCGTAGACCGGTATAAATGGCTTCTGGTGGAAATGGAAAGTCGGCCTGACAGCACGCTGGCTGATCCACTGAGAAACATTGAGCTTACTGACTGGGAAAAAGAACAATTCCAGCAGACACTGGATGGCGAAATTTATACGATGACCGCACAGCGCCGTAACTACATCATCCAGCGGCTGGACTCTTTCATGAGTGACGGCGGGGCATCGTATAATCAGAAGCTGTTTACCATCGAGCATGTCCTGCCGCAGCATCCTCCTGTCCATGGCAGTTGGCTGGAACTCTGGCCGGATGAGCAGGAGCGTAAATATTGGCTCAACCGCATCGCAAATCTTGTGCCGCTGACCCGGCAGAGAAATTCTGCGGCACAGAATTATGGCTTCGCGACCAAGAAGGAAAAATATTTCCAGTCAAAAGGCGGCACGAGTTCCTATGTTCTCACGACGCAGGTCATCAATGAGCCTGTATGGACGCCGGATGTTGTGAAAAAGCGGCAGGCGATGCTGAGCGACGTGTTTGCAGAAAAGTGGGAGTTGAATCCTTCCCGGCAAAGTGGGACGGACGAAGGTCTGTTTTTGCTGGCTGGTCGCGGGAGCAGCGCTATGGGGCATCCTATCGATAAAGACTGTTTTCTGGTATTGAAGGGCAGCCGCATTGCCCCAGATGTGACGAGTGGATTGCCGCAGAACTATGTGGAACAGAGAAAAACTCTGCTAGGGATCGGTATAATACAGAATAATGTATTTGCCGAGGACAATGTATTCACCAGTGCCTCTGCTGCGGCATCTATTATACTTGGCCGTTCGTCCAATGGCCGCAGAGAATGGGCGAAGCTTGATGGCCGCACGCTGGCACAATCTGGACATTAAAAATCACATCATAACGTAAAAGCGCCCCCGTCAGTGCATGGCTGACGGGGGCGCTTTGATCAGTAGGAGATCATTCCGGCTTGACCTGCAGCTCCTGCTCACAGTAGATGCAGCGATACTTGCCGTTGGAGCTGAGCTCGAAGATCTGGTCGCACTCTTCCTCGATGGAGGAGATGCAGCGGGGGTTCTTGCACCGCACGATGTTGACCAGACGCTTGGGGGGCTGGGGCTTTTCCTTCTTGATGGCCCGGCCATTTTCGATGACGGTCACGCTGATGTCGGGGTCGAGATAGGCCAGCACGTCGAGGTTGAGCCAAGAGGCGTCGCCCTCCACCTTGATGATGTCCTTCCGGCCCGATGCAGCCTTGTGGCTGCGGGCGTTCTGGATGAGGGCCACACTGGAGGTGCGGTTGCCCTTGATGCCCAGCAGGTCCATCAGGCCGATGGCCGTGCCTGCCTTGATATGGTCGATGACGATACCGTTCTGAATCTCATCAATGTTCAGCATTTTAGTTATCCTCCTTGTCTGCCTTGGGGTCCTTGAGGCCCAGCAGTGTCATGATAAGTGCCATCCGGACGTAGACACCGTTCTGCACCTGCTCGAAGTAGGCGGCGCGGGGGTCGTCGTCCACATCCAGCGCGATCTCGTTGACGCGGGGCAGGGGATGCAGCACCGCCATGTCGGGCTTAGCGAGGGCCATCTTGTCCTTGGTGAGGATGTAGCTGTTCTTCAGGCGGATGTAGTCCTCCTCGTTGAAGAAGCGCTCCTTCTGGACGCGGGTCATGTAGAGGATGTCCAGCTCGGGCATGGATTCCTCGAGGCTGCGGGTCTCCTTGTAGGGGATGTGGTTGGCCTCGAGAACGTCGGTGATGATGTAGTCGGGCACGCGCAGCTCCTCAGGGCTGATGAGGACGAAGCGGATGTTCTCGCAGCGTGCCATCGTCTTGATGAGGGAGTGAACGGTGCGGCCGAACTTCAGGTCACCGCACAGGCCGATGGTCAGGTCGTGGAGACGGCCCTTGCGGCGGCGGATGGTCATCAGGTCGGTCATAGTCTGGGTGGGGTGCTGGTGTCCGCCGTCGCCTGCGTTGATGACAGGGATGCGGGAGTACCGGCTGGCCCGCAGCGGTGCGCCCTCCTTGGGGTGGCGCATGGCCACGATGTCGGCGTAGCAGGACACGACGCGGATGGTGTCGGCCACGCTCTCGCCCTTGGATGCGCTGGACACGTTCTCACTGGGGAAGCCAAGGACATGGCCGCCGAGGTTCAGCATCGCGGCCTCGAAGGAGAGGCGGGTGCGGGTGGACGGCTCGTAGAACAGGGTGGCCAGCTTTTTGTGGGCGGCCACATCCTGATAAGCGGCCGGGTCGGCGCAGATGTGGTCGGCCAAATCCAGCAGAGAGGTGATCTCCTGCTGGCTGAGATCCAACGGATCGATCAGATGACGCATATTGTTTTGTTTCCCTCCGTCAAAGAAGCTTTCGAAGAATCGAGAAGTCGAAGAAATTCGTGTAGTAGCTCAGCGAACGCATGACGGGATGGCAGAGCCGGTTGTAGCAGATCTCATCCAGCAACAGCATGGCCTCGCCGGGGGCCAGACGCATGGCGGCGCGGATGGATTCGTCTCCGCAGCTGGCCTTGAGGTGGGCCACATTGGAAGCCACCTGCTGGCGGCACTCCCGCTCCAAGACCTCGAATACGTCGCCCGACAGGTCGATGCGGGTGAAGTCCCGGCTGCCGAAGAGGGCGCGGGGCAGGTAGTCGATGGAGTAGATGACGGGGGTGGTGTCGGCGAGGATGCGCTTCTTGATGCAGATCACCTCGTCGCCCGGCTCGATGGCAAGCTCCCGGGCCAGCTCTTCGTTGGCGCGGAAGGGATAGATCTGGATGCCGTCGGCGTGGGGGTAGCTGCCAAAGCTGCGGATGAGCGGGTAATACTCCAGCTTCTGGTCCAAGCGGCTGCGCAGGCCCAGCACGCTCCGGTTGACCACTGTGCCGATGCCGCGCACCCGCTCGATGTAGCCCGCACGCTCCATCTCACTCAGGGCGTCTCGGATGACGGTGCGGCTGACGCCGAGTTCGGCGGCAAGGTCCACCTCCGCAGGCAGACGGTCGGCCTGTGCATAGCGGCCGGTGCGCAGTTCCTCCAGCAAGGCGCTGACGATGCGGTCGCTGATGACAGCGCCGCCCAAGCGGCTGGAAGGGGATAAGCTGGGATCTCTCATGGTTCGTTTCCTCCGGTACACGGGCAGGGCGGCCCTGCCTGGACTTCAGAAAAAGCCCTGCCCGGGCACAAGAATGCCCGGCAGAAACTTTTTCTACAAATATTATAACATAAATTGACAATGTTTCAAACGGCATTTATACTGGAATCGACCGGAAAGTATGATTTTATTTTGGAGGGATAGAGCAAGAATGGAAGTTCTTCTGCACAAAGGGTGCGGCAGGCCCGAAAGCCGCACCATGACCCTGCGCCCCGCCGGGCCGGAGGATGCCGCCGCCTTCTACGCTTTGCAGAACGAGGTGCGGGCCGGGATGCCCCATCCGGAGCAGTTCGTGCCCGACACGCTGGAAAACATCGCCCGCTATCTGCGGGACGACCTGTGCATCGGCGGCTGGGACGGAGGGCGGCTGGGGGCCTACTTCATCCTGCGCTACTGCGGGCAGGACGAGCACAACTATGCCGCCTTCATGGGCATCCCCAGACCCGCGTGGGACGGCTGGGCCAACGCGGACAGCGCCATCGTCCACCCCGACTACCGGGGCAACGGCCTGCAGCGGAAGCTGCTGGAAGCAGCCCTGACCCGGCTCCGCCCCGGCATCGTGGGCATCGGGGCGACCGTCAGCCCCGACAACCAGTACAGCCTCCGCAACGCCCTCGCCTGCGGCTTCGAGATCGTCTGCCGCCGGGAGATGTACGGCGGCTATGACCGGTATCTGCTGGCGAAGACCCTGAAGTAAAAAAGCCCAGAGGCGTTCCGGTGTGCCAATGGCTCTCCCTTTGGGAGAGCTGGCGCGGAGCGCCTGAGAGGGCAAGGATGCCGTAAAAAAAAAACACAGCGATAAGATGGCTCTGAAAAAGCCAATGCTTATCGCTGTGTTGCTGTTTTATGGGGACGAGGCCTGCCCTCTCGGTCACGCCGCTTTTGTCAAGGAAATCTCCTGCTTCATCTTATGCCGCACCACCAGCAGGCAGCCGAGGTGCACCAGCGCCGTCAGGATCCAGCTGATGGGGTAGCTGAGATAGAGGGTGGTGGTCGAGCGGAACAGCTGGAAGATGGTGGCGATCCAGACCAGACGGAGCAGGCAGCTGCCCACGAGGCTGACTACCATCGGCAGGACGGAGTAGCCCCGGCCGCGCAGACAGCTGGCCAGCACGTCCATGCAGCCGCAGAGCAGGTAGGTGGTGCAGATGATGTGCATACGGGCCAGACCGGCCGCGACCACGGCCTCGTCGGAGGAGTAGAAGTGGAGCAGCTGTTCGCCCAGCAGGGAGGCACCACCGCCCAGCACGAGGCCGGTGACAGCGGCGCAGAGCAGACAGTTGCGCATGACGCGGTCGAGGTTGTCGTAGCGGCGGACGCCCATGTTCTGGCTGGTGAAGGTGACGGCGGCCTGCGCAAAGGCATTCATGCCGGTGTAGATGAAGCCCTCGAGGTTGGATGCGGCAGAGTTTCCGGCCACGACCGTGGAGCCAAAGGAATTGATAGCCGACTGGATCACCACGTTGGACAGGCTGAACACGGTGCTCTGCAGACCGGCGGGCAGGCCGATCTGGATGATCTGCAGCAGGGCTTTCTTGTGGAAGCCCAGATGCCGCAGGTCAAGGTGCATGGCACCCTCTTCCTTGACCAGCAGCACCGTGACCATAATGGCGGATACCGTCTGGCTGAGGATGGTGGCCAGCGCAACCCCCGCCACGCTCATCTGGAACACGATGACGAACAGCAGGTTCAGCACCACATTGATGACACCTGCCACCGCCAGACAGACCAGCGGGCGGCGAGTGTCGCCCACGGCACGCAGCAGGGAGGCGTTGAAGTTGTACAGCATGGTCATCGGCATTCCGATGAAGTAGATCTTCAGGTAAAGGGTGGCAAGGTCAATGACATCCTCGGGGCTGGACATCAGTTCCAGCAGGCCGTGGGCTGCAAAAAAGCCCACAAAAGCCATCAGTACGCCGCCCACAAGGCTCAGGGTAACAGCGGTCTGCACCGCTTCGTGCACGCCCTGGTCATCCTTTGCGCCATAGCAGCGGGCAGCCACAACGTTTGCACCCAGCGCAAGGCCGACAAACAGGTTGACCAGCAGGTTGATGAGCGCACCGTTGGAACCAACTGCTGCCAGCGCGGCGCTGCCGACGAACCGGCCCACCACGACCACATCGGCAGCATTGAACAGCAGCTGCAAAAAGCTGGATGCCGCCAGCGGTAGGGAAAACAGGATGATCTTTTTCAGCATCGGGCCGCTGGTCAGATCACCGGCCTGGGACATTTGTGCCATGAAAGCTCCGCCTCCTTTGAAACTTCTCTCATACTCTTGCACCAAAATTGAAGCGTAAAAAATGCGCCGTGCCGTTTTGCGGCACAACGCAATTTGTAAAGAACATCTATATTATAATACAGTTTTCTGTAAAATACAAGATGCCGTGCAGGGGAGATCCTGCCTTTTCGGGGCACTTCGATCAGGAATGATGGATCTGCAGCGTTTTCCAGTGCTCTTTCTTCTCATATTCTGTTGTCACGCCGTCATCCCGGTACATCCGGTACTCCGCAGATTCGCCGTCGGGCAGGAAGCTCCACAGGGTCAGGCTGGCATCATCCAGCTCAGAGGTGCTGTTGGCGGGTTGTGCCACGGGAACGATGTGACCCGGACGGAGGAACAGCAGCACTTCGTCCAGCGCACAGCGGATATAGTGGTGCCCGGCGGGCAGAATCTCTTCGTCGTAGTCGTCCACAGCCCGCAGGCGCAGGAGCTTCATGGGTTCGGGCAGATAGACATGCCGCCCGTGGGCATTCTGGACATAGACAGGCGCTGCCATCAGGCCCTCGCCCAGCAGAAGCTGATCTTCCACCTCCCGGGCATCAGGGTCATCCGGGTAGTCGAAGGCCAACGGCCGGAAGTAGCTGGTGTTTTCCAGCGCAGCCTTCATAAATTCGCTGTACAGGTAGGGCAGCAGGGCGTAGCGCAGACGGATCATATTGCGCACAGCGGGCAGCACCTCGGGGAAGCGGTAGTATTCCTGCATCCGGGTGCCCACTGCGGAGTGGTTGCGCATCAGCGGGGTGAGCAGACCGAACTCAAGCCAGCGCAGGGCAAGATCCGGCGTGGTATCGGAGGAGAAGCCGCAGAGGTCGGCACCGCTGTACAGGAAACCGCACATCTGGACACTGGGCATCATCTGGATGTTGGCCAGCAGCTGGGCCCAGCTGGAATTGTTGTCGCCCAGCCAGATGCCGCCGTAGCGGTGGCTGCCAATGAAGCTGGAGCGGCTGTAAAGCAGGGTACGCTGGCCCGGGCGCAGGTCGACAAAGGCCTCGCCAGCGGCGCGGGTCATGCTGCCGCCGTAGAGGTTGTGGACCTGATCG
>ULRO01003883.1_pt1 | contig 25728 bp, 25 predicted proteins | sample 1955421 | NCBI WGS metagenome assembly ULRO01 (sample SAMEA4835682, study PRJEB28245) | human gut metagenome | biome: gut microbiome; material: fecal sample | place: Denmark | collected 2008 | reverse complement strand
ATTAACTGATTATCAAATTAAAAATAAATTATTAAAGGAAATCATTATTCTTACTGGAAACATAGAGGATAAAAATTTATTATATAGTTATTATAGTAAATCTAAAATATTTGTTTTAACAAGTAGGTATGAGGGCTTTCCTCTTGCTCCGATAGAAGCGCTTTATTATAAAAATTATTTATTGTTATCTAATTATGGATTGGCTGCTTATGATATTACAAATAATGAATACTATGGAAAAGTTATAAATTCGTTTGATAGTGATATATGGGCAAAAGAGTTGGAAAAAACTATGACCAATAGTAATATAGAAGATGTTGTTAAAGATGCTCCAAATTTTGTAAAAGATAAATTTAATTATCAAGTCAATGTTATAAAGCTTTTAAAAAGAATAGAAACTATAATTTCTAAAAATAGGGTGCATTTATGAAAGTATTAATTTTGCTAAGTGAAGCATATTATCGGTATGAACATGGATTTAAAGCTGCGTTTATAGCTAACGGTTGTGAAAATGTAGATTTTTTTAAAATAGGTATATTTTCACATAAACTTACTGGGCTAAAAAAAATAGCTTATAAAGCAGGTATAAAAAATTATGAAAATGAATATTCTGATAAATTACTTAAAGAATTGAATATAAAAATTAACACATTTAAACCTGATTTTATATTGGTAGTAGCAGACTTTTCTGATATTGGTAATTATTTACAAGAAAAGCTTATTCCATATTTTGAAGAAAATAATACTATTGTATGGTTGTTAGATTCTATAAAAACTATGCAAGTTAATCAAAATTTATTACATAGTATTGATAAGCTATATGTGTTTGAATATCATGATTTGGAATATATTAAAAGTAATTATTCATATGTAGAACAAGCAGCATTTTTACCTTTTGGCTGCGATAATTTGATTTTTTGTAATAATGAGGCTTTAAAATCTGATGAAAAACGCCCTATTGATATTTGCTTTGTAGGTGTAGCTGACGATAAACGTATAAAAATTTTAAATGAACTGGCAAAATATTGCCAGGCTGAAAAGAAAAAAATGCTTATTTATGGGCATTTCTGGCATAATAAGCATGGGTATCAAAGGATTATAGGAGCATTAAAATTTAAAAATAAGTATCCCGCTTTATTTTCTTATATTAACAATAGCTATATAACTCCTGTAGAAGCCAACGAACTTTATGGTAAATCGAAAATTTGCATTAATATTCATCAAGATATTCATTTAGGACCAAACCCAAGAACTTTTGAAATTTTGGGTAATGGAAATTTTCAGCTTTGTGATAATCAGGATTTTACCGGAATTGATTTGATTGATAAACAGGATTTAGTTATTTATGATAGTAATGATATGGAGGATTTAATTAAAAAAGTAAAATATTATTTAGCCGAACCTGATAAACGTTACCAAATTAGTAAGTCTGGTATGGATAAAACAAGAAAGTATTATACATTTAAAAATAATATACAAGAAATTTTAAATGATTATTATAATTTTGTGAGTGATAAAAATGCAATTAATTAAAGTTTACATAATTTTATTGAACTATAAGGCACCAAAGGACACTATCGAGTGTATTGATTCATTAAAAAAAATGAATTTAGACGGCATAGACTTAAAAGTTATTGTAGTTGATAATTTTTCTCAGGATGATAGTTGTGCTATATTTAGTGAATTATATGAAAATGATAAAACAGTTAAGTTAATATTTAACAACGAAAATAATGGGTATGCAGCAGGAAATAATATTGGGATAAAGTATGCGCTAAATAACAATGCGGAATATATTTGGATATTGAACAATGATACTGTTGTTGACAAAAATTGTTTAAAAGAGTTGCTTTTAACTGAAAAGAATAATGAAAATTCTATGATTGGAGCAAAAGTTTGCAATTATTATGATAAGAAAAAAGTTTTATATTGGAATTATAAATTAGATGATTATTTGCATAATACTTGCAGTTGCCATGATATTACTATTGAAAAAACTGGTTATAATGATATAGCTGTTCCATGGTTAAGTGGATGTAGTTTATTCGCTAAAAAAGAGATATTTAAAAGACATTTAATAGATGAAAGATATTTTTTGTATGGAGAAGATGTTGCTTACTCTATTGAATTAAAAAATGATAATATAGAGTTAGTTTTATCGGGAAAAGCATTACTTTGGCACAAAGAGAGTATTTCAACTAACAAATTATCAAATTTAAAATTATATTATCTCTGGAGAAATGAGTTAATTGTTGCCAGTTTATATATGAAGGAACCATATAAAACATTATATTTTATAAAACGATTTTCTTTCTTGCCACTTCGTCTTTTAAGAAGATACATAAAAGGATTGCTTTTTAAGAGCGAGTATAAGAATTATGTAAGATATGAATGGTATGCAGTACGAGATTTTTTATATAAAAGGACAGGTAAATTTTAATGTTGAATATAGTTAAAAATATTCAGGAAAAGAGTAATAATATAAATTTAATATATTTTTTTATTACGCTTAGTATAATTCTTGTTTTTTATCCAATTTCAAGCGGTTCAGCTATAATGGGATATTTTGGATTATTTTATGTTTTAATTAATTACAAAAAAATATTGATTAACAAAATGCTGCTGTCGATTAGTGCTTTTTCTATATGGGTGGTAATTTCATGTTTAGCAACCTATTATAATTATAATAATGATAGCAGCGGATTTTTAATAAAAGAGTTACGATTCTTTTTTATGTTTTTGATGTTAACGATAATGATACAAAAGATACCGTTTAAAAATATTTTAAAAATATATTTAACAGTAGGAGCTATTTTTATTTTTTTAGGTTATTTGGAAGTTTTAACAGTTAATAGTTTTGATTGTTTTTTTAAAGTTTTTCGAAGTCATGCTCAAAATTTACATTTGTATTTTGATGATAACGTTCCAAGATTACTATCTATTTCGAGAAATACAGACCCTAATTTTGTAGCATTTGTTATAGCTGTTTTATTTATAACTATTATGGTTTACATTTTTTATGAATGGATAACAACGCATGAGTTAAATATTAAATATTGTTTATATAGCTTATTAACCATGATAGCATTACTATTAACTGGTTCGCGTGGCGGAGTTCTTGTAGCACTATTTTCATTATTTATACTAGCGTTGATAATAGCTGGAATATTTAGACAAAAAATAGTATATAAAGCTTTACTTTTGATAGTGATTTTAGGGATATTTTTGTTAGGAACCTTAACATATTTTTTACCAGATAATATATTTGTTGCTAAAATTAGTGCGCTTTTTTCAAAGAGTACATGGCAAAGAGGAACAAGTGAAGGAATAAGATTTGAAATGATAGGCTTATCGTTTCAATTATTAAAAGAAAATATTTTATTTGGTGTTGGGCCAACCGGATTTCAAGCTTCTTCGCACCTACCTGAATTTTATATAAAATCATTAGCAGCTCATAATTTCCGTGATCCACATAATTTTTTATTATCAATTGGAATGCTTTCTGGTTTGCCGGGAATGTGTTTGATTATTTATATTATTTTTAATAGTATAATGAATTGTGTAAAGCATTTAAAAACAAGGATAACATTAGGCGATTTTGTTGTTTTGGCGTGGGCTCTATGTTTTATTGGAACTATTCCATTTGAGTATCCTCTACAAGATGAATGTAGACTTGTGTTTTTAAATTTATTTTTTGCTATAGTTTGTGTATATTACAACAAGAAGGTATATAATGAAAAATAATAATATTTCTTCCACAGACTTTATATTAGCGTCTTTTGTGCGTTTCATTAAAGGAAGTAATAAATGTCCTGATTTTATCACAAAACGTTCAAGAAAAATATATGGAAGAAAGGATAATTTAAAACGATATTGGTATAAAAAATATAAAAATATTAGTATTGGTAAATATACTTACGGTTATGAGTGGATTGAAAATGTTATGCTTAAATCGGTAGGCGCATTTTGTTCAATAGCGCCCAATTCGATTATTGTACCTAATGATCACAATATTGAATGGGCAACTACTTCACCTATTTTAGCGCTTAAAGAGTTCGATTTTGTAAACAGAAATATTAATATGGAATATTGTCCCGTTGAAAATAGAGAAGTTATTATAGGTAATGATGTTTGGATTGGTGCAAACTGCATAATATTTCAAGGCGTTACTATTGGTGATGGTGCTGTAATCGAGGCAGGAAGTATAATAAGGCGCGATGTTCCACCTTATGCGGTTGTTGTCGGTGTGGATAGGATTATTAAATACAGATTTTCACAGGAAATTATAGATAAACTATTGAAAATACAATGGTGGAACTGGAGCGATGATAAAATAAGAGAAAATATAAAATTTATGTATGATATAGAAAAATTTGTTAATAAATTTTATAAGGAGCAGTGAGTTATGAAAGGCATAATTTTGGCAGGAGGAAGCGGTACTCGTCTATACCCGCTGACGATGGTTACAAGTAAACAATTATTACCAATATATAACAAACCGATGATTTACTACCCGTTATCTACGCTAATGCTTGCGGGTATTAGGGAGATTTTAATAATTTCTACGCCGCATGATTTGCCAAACTTTGAAAAATTATTAGGTACAGGCGAAAGATACGGGCTTAAATTAAGTTATAAAGTCCAGCCTTCGCCGGATGGTTTGGCACAAGCCTTTATTTTGGGTGAAGAATTTGTTGGCAATGATAGCTGCGCCTTAATTTTAGGAGATAATATTTTTTACGGAGCAGGTTTAAGCAAACACTTAAAACAAGCTGCTGGTAATAAAACCGGCGCAACTGTTTTCGGTTACTATGTAGATGATCCGGAACGCTTTGGTGTTGTCGAATTTGATGCGGATGGTAAGGCGGTATCTATTGAAGAAAAGCCTGTGCAGCCTAAAAGCAACTATGCAGTAACAGGCTTATATTTTTATGATAATAATGTTTGCAAATATGCAAAAACACTTAAACCATCTGCACGCGGCGAGTTAGAAATTACTGATTTAAACAAAATTTATCTGAAAAATGATAAATTAAACGTAATTACGCTGGGACGTGGTTATGCATGGCTTGATACTGGCACGGTTGACAGTTTAAATGAAGCTGCAGAATTTGTAAAAGCAGTAGAAACAAGAACCGGCATACCTATTGCCGTACTTGAAGAAATTGCTTACAACAATGGCTGGATAACTAAGGAGCAGCTTTTGGAAAGTGCAGCTAAATACGGTAAAGCACCTTACGGGCAGTACCTAAAAAAAGTAGCAGACGGAAAGATAAAATACTAATCAATAGAGGCTAGTAATTATGAAAATAACAAAAACAAAACTTGAAGGTGTAGTAATAATAGAACCAGATGTATTTGGTGATAACCGTGGCTTTTTTATGGAAAGCTGGAATAAAAAGAAAATGGAGGAAGCCGGACTTTTTTATGACTTTGTGCAAGACAACCATTCTAAAAGTACGGTTAAAGGTACGTTGCGTGGTATTCATTTTCAAAAAGGAGATAAAGCGCAGGCAAAGCTTGTGCGCTGCGTAAAAGGAGCAGTGCTTGATGTAGCTGTTGATTTACGAAGAAACAGTCCTACTTTTAAACAATGGGTTGGCCTTGAACTGAGCGCAGAAAATAAAAAGCAGCTTTTAATCCCGCGTGGATTTGGTCATGGCTTTGTAACTTTAACAGATGATGTAGAGTTTTTATATAAAGCAGATAATTACTACGCTCCGGAAGCTGATGCCGGAATACGCTGGAACGACCCGGACATAGGTGTAGAGTGGGGTATAGAAAATCCGATTTTATCTGAAAAAGATAAAAAGAATCCGTTTTTGAAAGATTGTAAAGAATTGTTTTAAAATATATGGAATGATGAATATGAAAATTTTAGTTACCGGCGGTGCCGGATTTATAGGAAGCAATTTTATATATTATCAGCTTAAGCATCATCCGGAAGATGAATTTGTTTGTTTGGATAAGCTGACGTATGCAGGTAATTTAAGCAGTTTAAAAGGTGCGATGGAGCGGTCAAATTTTAAGTTTGTGCGTGGCGATATTGCTGACCGTGAATTTGTTTATAACTTGTTTGAAGCAGAAAAACCTGATGTTGTAGTAAATTTTGCGGCAGAGAGCCATGTTGACCGCAGTATTTTAGAGCCGGAACTGTTTTTAAAAACCAATGTTATCGGCACGGGCGTATTAATGGATGCCTGCCGTAAGTACGGTATAAAGCGTTACCACCAGGTAAGCACGGATGAAGTTTACGGTGATTTGCCGTTAGACAGGCCAGATTTGTTCTTTACAGAAACAACGCCGCTGCATACATCAAGCCCGTATTCTGCATCTAAAGCTAGTGCTGATTTACTTGTTTTGGCATACCATAGAACGTATGGTTTGCCGGTAACAATTTCGCGCTGCTCTAACAACTATGGTCTTTATCACTTCCCGGAAAAGTTAATTCCGCTGATGATTATAAATGCTTTGCACGATAAAGCTTTGCCGGTTTACGGCGACGGCGCCAATGTGCGCGACTGGTTGTATGTAGAAGACCATTGCAGCGCAATTGATTTAATTATCCGCAATGGGCAAGAGGGAGAAGTTTATAATATTGGTGGGCATAATGAAAAAACTAATTTAGATGTAGTAAAAATTATTTTAAAAGCGCTGGGCAAGAGTGAGGATTTAATAACTTTTGTGAAAGACCGCCCAGGGCATGACAGGCGTTACGCTATTGACCCGACAAAAATACACAATGAACTTGGGTGGCTGCCGCAGACAAAGTTTGAGAACGGCATAGCCAAAACTATTGACTGGTATTTAGCAAATAAAGACTGGTGGCAGGAAATCATCAGCGGTGAATACCAAAAGTATTACGAAAAGATGTATGGTGAAATATAATGAAAGTGTTGGTTACAGGTGCTAATGGGCAGCTTGGGTACGATGTTGTAAAAGAACTGCAAAAACAAAATATTGAATGTTATGGGGCAACACGTAAAGATTTTGATATTACTGACTTTAGGTCAACATATACTTTTATTATTAATTATATGCCTGATGCAGTAATACATTGTGCTGCGTATACTGCTGTTGATAAGGCCGAAGACGAACAGGGGTTATGTCATCTTGTAAATACCTCCGCTACTGAAAATATTGCTGAAATTTGCAAGAAAATAAATGCTAAATTGCTTTATATAAGTACGGATTATGTTTTTAATGGGAGAAAAGATGGTTTTTATGAAGTTGATGATGAAACAAACCCTATTAATGTTTATGGAAAAAGTAAGTTATTAGGTGAGAAAGCAGTACAAAAAATATTAAAGAAATATTTTATTGTACGTATTTCTTGGGTATTTGGTAAACATGGCAATAATTTTGTGAAAACTATGATGCGGTTAGGTAAAGAGCTTAAAGAAATTAATGTTGTATCTGACCAGTATGGTAGTCCAACTTATACAGCTGATTTATCATCGTTATTGGTAGAAATGATAAAAACCGAGAAATATGGAATTTATCATGCAACAAATGAAGGTGTATGTAGCTGGGCAGAATTTGCTGAAGAAATATTTAAAATTGCCAAAATGGATGTAAATGTAAATTATATAACTACTGCTGAATATAGAACAAGAGCAAAAAGACCTTTAAACAGCAAATTAAGCAAAAAAAGAATCAAAGAGAATTTTTATGAATTGCCAAATTGGAAAAGTAGTTTACAAACGTTTATTAAAAATTTAAATTTTTAATTTCGGAGCCTAACCATGCCGATAAAAATAATTAAAATCCTTCTTGCCGGGTTGTTTGCCGGGCATTTGTTAAAAGCGAATAGAGTGCGTTCTGTAGCGCGGTTCAGCCGGGCAGGATGGGTTATGTTTTTTACGGCGGTTAAGTTTTTCTGGCTGGTGTTTAAGTATGCGCGGCAGCGTGATAAGGAGTTAAAGAAAAAGCTTTAATGATTAACCTTATTTTAAATTTTTTATACTGGTAAGTTATAGTTAAACAAAAGATAGTTGAGCAATATAAAATAAAATCATCTAAAGGACTACACCATGCAAATTATAATTTCGCCGGCGAAGAAGATGCGTGTCGATAATGACGATATTGGCGCGGCACGTTTGCCGGTGTTTTTAACTAAAACTGAAGAACTTTTAACTGCCCTGCGTGCGCTGGATTACAAAGGCCTGCAAAAGTTGTGGCAGTGCAACGACGCTATTGCGGAGCTTAATTACAATCGCTTGCAGCGTATGGATTTGCGCCACAATTTAACGCCAGCTGTTTTCAGTTACGATGGCTTGCAGTACCAGCATATTGCGCCGAATGTTTTGGATGAAGCCGCGTTAAAATATCTGGAAGTGCATTTAAAAATACTCAGTGGGTTTTACGGAATTTTAAGCGCGTTTGACGGTGTTGTGCCTTACCGGCTGGAAATGCAGGCGCGGCTTGCCTGCGGCGGAGCGAAGAACCTGTATGCTTTTTGGGGCAGCAGCCTGTATGATGAACTGGTTAAGGACGATAACGAAGTTTTAAACCTGGCTTCCAAAGAATACAGCAAAGCGGTGGAGCCTTACGTTACGGATAAAATCCGTTTTGTAACCTGCGTGTTTGGCAGCCTGCAAAACAGCAAAATTAAGGTTAAGGCAACGGAGGCCAAAATGGCGCGCGGTGAGATGGTTTGCCGCTGTGCGGAAGATAACGTGCAGCACATTGATGAAGTGAAAAATTTTACCGTTAACGGTTACAGTTTTGCCGGAGAATTATCCGCTGCAAACGAGTTTGTTTTCTTAAAATAATAATGTTTAATCTGCCTGCGGCAAATGCTGCGGGCTTTTATTTTTGCCTGTCAGCAGAGTTTGCATGCGGCAAGTGTAAAATATCAAATAAAAATTTGATGTATTTTGCCCGAATTTAACAGGTAAAGAAGGAGCAATTCATCAAAAAAATTAGCAGATATCATTTTTAAAGGACAAAAATGCGCAAAATGTAAACTTTGTTATACAAAACTTCTTGACAGAAATGTGAAGTTTTGCTGTTTTATTAATAAAGTAAAGCAAAAAAGTAAACTAATTTGCTTGAAAACGGTATTTGTCTGCGCAGACAGATGAATACTGTTTTATTTTAATTTTATGAGGAGGAAAAATGATGGGTATTAAGGAAAATGCGTTTGCGTATATTGATGCGCACCGCAGTGAGATGCTGAAAATGTGGGAAGAACTTGTCAGCATAGACAGCGGCTCTGACTATAAACCCGGCGTAGACAAAGTTGTTGCCAAAGTAGCAGGTATTTTAACGGAGATGGGCGGCAAAACACGTATTGTGGAACACGAAAATGCCGGTAATGCCGTTGTAAGCGAATTTGGTGACTGCAAAACCAGGCCTTTTATTGTTTTAACAGGCCATCTGGATACTGTTTTCAGCGACCCGGAAACGACGAAGAAGCGTCCGTTTACCATTAAAGAGGGCAGGGCTTACGGCCCGGGCGCGCTGGATATGAAGGGCGGCGTTACGCTTGCCATTCATGGGCTGCAGGCCTTGCAGAATGCCGGATTTGACAAATATGCCTTTAAGGTTGTTTTTGCTGGTGACGAAGAAACGGGGCATAAAAACAGCGATTTGGCAGAAACCATGATGGCAGAATTTAAGGGTGCATTAGCGGCGTTTGATTTTGAAACCGGCTTTATGAACGATAACGTAGTTGTAGAGCGCAAAGGGTTTTACCGTTTTATTATGGAAACCTTCGGGCGCAGTGTGCATGCAGGCAACGAGCCGGAAAACGGTCGCAATGCTATTGTAGAGCTGGCGCGCAAGGCTGTTGATATTGACGCTTTAACCGATTGGAACACCGGCACAACAATTAATGTCGGTACTATTGAAGGCGGCACGGTTGCCAATGCTGTTCCGGCTTATGCCAGAATGGAAGTGGATGTGCGTTACCTTGACCCGGCGGATTTTGAAAAGAAGAAAGAGCAGTTTGAAGTTATCGCCGGTAAGGTTTACATTAAAGATGTAACTACCAAAATGACGCCGGTAGCAGGTCTGGAGCCGATGGTTCGCCTTGACGGCAATATGAAGCTGTTTGATGTGTATAAATCGGTTTACGAAGAAGAAGGCTTCGGCAGCCCGGAACCGATTTTAGTCGGCGGCGGCAGCGATGCTACTTACACCACCAAAGTTGGCGTACCTACCGTTTGCGCTGTTGGCGTAAAAGGCGGCTTAAACCATACGGTTGATGAATTTGCCGATGTAGAATCGCTGTTTTTGCGTGCCAAAGTATTTATCGGCACTGTTTTAAAATTATAATCAGGGGGGATTACTGTGGCTGAAAAAGATGTAACTGCGGTAGAAGAAAAAGATTACGAGCATCATTTAACCTGGCGCGGCTGGCTGTCTTTTATAGTTGTTGCATTGTCGTTTTCGGGTGTTTTAAAAGATATGGGCCCGCTGAGCGCCTTTGATTTTACGGTGCTGACAGGCAAGTTTGGCAAAATTGCCGAAGGCGCGACTTTTATCGGCAAGGGCGGCATTGGCGCCAGCGAAGGTTTTATGTTTTCGCTTACATTATTCCCGACCGTTATTCTGGCGCTGGGCATTGTGCGTGTGGTTGAAAGCCGCGGCGGGCTTTTGGCGGCAGAACGCATTATCCGTCCGCTGCTGCGCCCCTTGATGGGTTTGCCAGGTTATGTCGGGCTGGCGTTTATCAGCAGCTTTACTACAACGGACGTTGGCGCGGTAATTACGCGCGATTTGTATGACGAAGGCAAATTAACCGATGATGAGCGCACAATTTTCGTGGCTTACCAATACGCTGCTTCCGGCACGCTTGCCAATACAATTAACTGCGGCGCGCCGCTGATGCCCATTTCTTTACTTTCTTTCGGTATCATCTTTATGGTGGAAATTATTGTTAAAATTATCGGTGCCAATATTATAAGGGTTTACCTGGCAATGAAACGCAAAAAGGCCGTAGGGGGTGCAAACTGATGGCAGCACAGGCTAAAAATAAAACAATTTTGGAAGAATTTATGGTGGGCTGCAAAAAAGGTTTTTACGTTGGCGTAGAAAACATTATGCCGGCAATGGTTCTGGCTTATTCACTGATTTTGTTTCTGAATATTACCGGTTTGATGGATATTATTGCCAACGCCGTTGCACCTGTTATGGCGCTGTTTGGTTTGCCCGGCGGGGCGATTGTGGCGCTGATTTCCGCGTTCTTTGCCAAGGCTGCGGGCGCTGCTACGGCTGCTTCGCTTTATGCAGAAGGCGTTATTAACGCGGCACAGGCAACTATTTTGTTCCCGGCGACGATTACCATGGGCACGCTGGTTGGCCATTTTGCACGCTGCGTATTAACTTCCGGCGCCAATCCGAAGCACCATGCGCTGCTTTTGGTAATTCCCGTTATCGACGCTTTGCTGTCGATGATTATTGTAAGAATTATACTTAATTTTATGGGCATTTCCTGCTAATAGGAGGTTTAACTGAGGATGAATGAGAAAGAGCAGGCATTTGCGTATATTGAAGGGCACCGCGATGCTATGATGAAAATGTGGGAAGAACTTGTTATGATGGACAGCGGCTCCGGCAATAAGCCGGGCGTTGATGCCATTGTGGCAAAAGTTGCCGGCATTTTGGAAGGCATGGGCGGCAAAACCCGCATTATTGAACACGAAAATGCAGGCAATATGCTGGTAAGCGAATTTGGCGACTGCAAAAATAAACCTTTTGTAATTTTTACAGGCCATCTGGATACTGTTTTTGACGACCCGGAAACCACCAAAAAACGCCCCTTTACCATTAAAGACGGCACTGCTTACGGTCCGGGCGCGCTGGATATGAAGGGTGGCGTAACGCTGGCCATTCATGCTTTGCAGGCCTTGCAGAGCGTTGGTTTTGATAAATACGGCGTTAAGGTTATTTTGGCAGGCGACGAAGAAGTTGGGCATAAGCACAGCGATTTTGCCGGTAAGATGATGGAAGAAGCCAAAGGCGCAGCTTATGCTTTTAACTTTGAAACCGGCTTTATGGATGACAGCCTGGTGCTGGCGCGCAAAGGCGTGTACTGCTTTGCCATGGAAGCCTTCGGACGCGGCGCGCATGTAGGCAATGCTCCGGAAGAAGGGCGCAGCGCCATTAAGGAACTGGCGTACAAAATTCTGGATATTGAAGCATTAACCGACTGGAGCAAGGGGCTTAATTTAAACGTCGGCGTTATCGAAGGCGGCACTGTGCACAACTCCGCACCGGCGTATGCCAAAATGATTGTGGATATGCGCTTTACCGACCCGGCAATGCTGGAAGAAATGAAAGGCAAATTCCAGGAGATTAACGACAAGGTTTACGTTGACGGCGTAACCTGCAAAATGACGCCGGTATCTTTAATGCAGCCGATGGTAGAACTGGAAAGCAGCAAAGAATTGTTTGAGCTTGTTAAAAAAGTTTATGAAGAAGAAGGCTTTGGCAGCCCGAAAGCAATTACCGTTGGCGGCGGCAGCGATTCTGCCTACACAACCATGGTTGGCGTGCCTACCGTGTGCGCTATGGGCGTTAAAGGCGGGCGCAACCATACGGTTGACGAGTTTGCCAATGTGGAATCGCTGTTTATGCGTGCCAAATTAATGTGTGCTGTAATGCTGGCGCTGTAATTTGCGGTTGACAACGGCGGCGCAAAACTTTATACTTAATTTAACTGAACAGGGGAGCTTACAGATAGGCTGAGAGGAAGCTGTGCGCTTCGACCCTAAACCTGATTTGGATAATGCCAACGTAGGGAATGTTTGCAGATGGCGGCAAGTGCCTTGTTGGTGCTTGCCGTTTCTTTATATCAGGCAGTTGCAATTTAATATGCCGTTAGAGTGAGCAAAGCTCATGAAGGGGTGCACCACCGCGGGTGCAGGCTTCTTCATGGGCTTTTTTAATTGCGGCGGAAAGGAGAAAAGATGCGCGTTAACGGAAAGGACATTGAACTTAAACGCGGTATGACGCTGGCTGAATTTTTGGCGGCACATAACTACCGTGCGGAGCTTGTGGCGGTGGAGCGCAACGGCCAGATTGTGCCGCGTGCGGAATTTGGCGCAGCCGTTTTAACAGACGGTGACGAACTGGAAATTGTAAGCTTTGTGGGAGGAGGCTGAAACCGTGGCAGATGATTTTAACAGGCAGCTTGCGTCAGCGCGAGTCGGTATTGCCGGGCTGGGCGGTTTGGGCTCGCACATAGCGGTGTTTTTGGCGCGTGCGGGAGTGCAGCACCTGCACCTGGTGGATTTTGACCGCGTGGACGAAAGCAATTTAAACCGCCAGCATTACTTTCTGCGCGATGTGGGCAGGCTTAAAACAGAAGCGCTGGCGGAGCAGCTTTTGGCAATTAACCCGGCGCTTAAAATCAAAACGGAAAATATAAAACTTACGGAAACAAACGCCGCCGCTGTTTTTAAAGCTGACGGCATTATCTGCGAAGCGGTGGACAGCCCTGAAACCAAAGCCATGCTTGTAAACACGCTGCTTGCCGTTTATGCGGATAAAACGCTTATTGCGTGCAGCGGGCTGGCAGGCGCAGGGCGCAGCAACGCCATTAAAACGCGGCGCATAAGCAAAAACTTTTATTTGTGCGGCGACGGCGAAAGCGGCATAGAAACCTGCGGACGGCTTTCGGCACCGCGGGCAGCCTTATGTGCGGCGCACGCGGCAAACCTTGCTCTGGCGCTTATTTTAGGATTGGAGGAATAACAATGGAAGATGCACTTATTTTAGGCGGGCATAAATTTACCAGCCGCTTTATTTTGGGCAGCGGCAAATATTCTTTGGAGCTTATTAAAGCGGCAGTGGAAAACGCCGGTGCGGAAATTTTAACACTGGCCCTGCGACGCGTAAATGACGGCGGTATGGCCAATATTTTGGATTACATCCCTCAAGGCATTACGCTTTTGCCCAACACCAGCGGCGCACGCACCGCGCAGGAAGCTGTGCGCATTGCCCGCCTGGCGCGCGAGGTATGTGGCAGTGATTTTGTAAAGATAGAAGTAATCCGCGACAGCAAATACCTGCTGCCCGATAATTACGAAACAATTAAGGCAACGGAAATTTTGGCAGCGGAGGGCTTTGTGGTAATGCCCTATATGTACCCCGATTTAAACGCTGCGCGTGACCTGGCAAATGCCGGTGCTGCCTGCGTAATGCCGCTTGGTGCGCCTATCGGCAGCAACATGGGGCTGGTAACAAAAGAGTTTATACAGATTTTAATTGATGAAATTGATTTGCCCGTTATCGTCGATGCCGGTATCGGCTCTCCTTCGCAGGCGTGCGAAGCAATGGAAATGGGCGCGGCGGCAGTAATGGCCAATACAGCCCTTGCCACCAGCGGTAATATTCCCGCCATGGCGGAAGCGTTTAAGCTGGCAATTAGTGCCGGGCGCAAAGCCTACCTTGCCGGGCTTGGCGCAGTAACGGGGCGCGCGTCGGCAAGCAGCCCGCTAACAGGCTTTATAGGGGAGTGACGCTGATGAATGAAAAACAAAACCTTGCGGCAGCTGCGCAGGACTGCATGGCCTATCTGCCGGGAATGGAAGTAATAGAATCGGATATTTTGCGTGAGGTGCAGCACGCAGCGGACAGCGTGGATTTTAACGCTTTTACGGAGCGGGACGTAAAGGCTGCGCTTATGCGCAAACACAAAACGGTACAGGATTTTGCGGCGCTTCTTTCACCGGCGGCGCTGCCGTTTTTGGAAGAAATGGCGCAGCAGGCAAGGCAGCTTACCTTTAAATGGTTCGGCGCAGCACGCAGCATTTTTACGCCGCTGTACCTTGCCAATTACTGCGAAAATTACTGCGTGTACTGCGGCTTTAACTGCCATAACAAAATTAACCGCTTAAAGCTGGATGAGGCAGGCATGGAGCGCGAAATGCAGGCCATTGCCGCCACCGGACTGCGTGAAATTTTACTTTTAACCGGCGAAAGCCGCAGCATGAGCGGCGTGGAATATATTGCCTCCGCCGTAAGGCTGGCGCGCAAGTATTTTGCCGTTGTGGGGCTTGAGGTATACCCGCTGAACAGTGATGAATACGCGTATCTGCACGAATGCGGCGCGGATTATGTAACGGTGTTTCAGGAAACTTATGATGTTGATGCTTACGCCAAACTGCATCTGGCGGGGCATAAGCGTGTGTTCCCGTACCGTTTTTACACGCAGGAGCGTGCGTTAAAAGGCGGCATGCGCGGCGCGGCGTTTGCACCGCTGATGGGGCTGAGCGCTTTTTGCCGTGATATTTTTGCATGCGGTCTGCACGCATATTTGGTGCAGCGCAAATATCCGGCTGCGGAAATAAGCTTTTCGTGCCCGCGCCTGCGCCCGGCGGAAGGCAACGAACTGCCGCCCGAAGCCAACGGCACTGATTTGCGCCATTTAGTGCAGGCAGTGTGCGCTTACCGCCTGTTTATGCCGCAGGCAGGCATTACCGTTTCCAGCCGCGAAGGCGCCGGAGTGCGCGATAATCTTTTGCAGATTGCGGCAACAAAAATCTCCGCAGGCGTAAGCACGGGCATCGGTACGCACAGTAAGCAGGAACGCGAAGGTGACGAGCAGTTTGAAATTGACGATAACCGCAGCGTGGACGAGGTGTTTAACAGCATAAAAAAAGCCGGCTTACAGCCGGTGCTTACGGATGGCAGTTATGTATAAAAATTTTGTTTGCGTTACGGACAGAAAAATAAGCCGCGCGCCGTTTTTGCAGCAGATCGAAACAATTTGCGCACTGCGCCCCAAAGCGCTTATTTTGCGCGAAAAGGATTTAACCGAAGCAGAATACACGCAGCTTGCGCAGAAGGTACAGGCAGTTTGCAAAACCTATGGCGTTAAGTTTATTGTACATACCTTCTGGCGGGCGGGGTTGGCGCTCGGTGCGGACGGAGTACACCTGCCGCTGCCCGTATGCGCATCAATGACAGCGGCGGAGCGTTTGCAGGCAGGGCGCTTTGGTGTTTCCGTACACAGTGCGGAAGAAGCAAAGGCGGCAATTAAATTTGGTGCGGCGTATTTAATTGCCGGGCATATTTACGCAAGCAGCTGCAAACAGGGCGTGCCGCCGCGAGGCCCGGCGTTTTTAATGGAAATCTGCACGCTGAGCTCGGTGCCTGTTTATGCCATTGGCGGCATCGGGCTTGATAAAGAGCAGCTTGAAGAAGTGCTGGCGTGCGGCGCTGCGGGGGCGTGCGTGCGCAGCGCGTTTATGCAGATTTAAAACTTAACGGCCTTAACGCAGAACATGGGCACGGGAATATAAAAAATATCTTCGGCGGCGTAAATGCGGCTGCCTACCGTGGTATCCGTGCTGACGCTGCAAAGACCCGTGCTCTGCAGAAATTCTTCGTCCCACTGCGGGCGGTTATAGGCGCTGATATCCAGCATGTGGTAAATGTTATGGCATTCGTCCAAAAGCTCCGGCGCAATATCCGCATGGGCGTTTTTGACAGGCAGCTTCTGGCTGTGGTGGGCGCGGGCATATTCGGCGTCGTAATTTAAAAGCAGGCCGCCCGGTTTAAGCACGCGCAGCCATTCGCGGTAGGCGGTTTCCGGGTGGGGCAGGTTCCACATTACGTTGCGGCTTATTATAGCGTCAAAACTTGCGTCCGCAAAGTCCAGCGCTTCGGCGTCCATAACCATAAATTCTGCATTGCTGCGTTCTGCGGCGGCAAGTGCCCTGGCGGCTTCAATCATTTCCGGGGTCAGGTCAATGCCGGTAACGCGGTGCTTCTGCCCCAGCAAAATGCCAAAAAAGCCTGCGCCGCAGCCAATGTCCAAAATTTTTAAACTGCGGTTCTGCGGCAGGTGACGCGTAATTTCCTGCTGCCATAAAAGCTGTTTATCGCTGTGCAGCTCTGCCTTGCGCAGATTGGCAAAGCCTGTGCTGCGTTTTTGCCAGTAGCCGGTTATATATTCTTTTTCGTCTGTGCAGTGGATGATGCTTGCTGCGGAAATTTCACTCATAATAATGCTCCTTTAATCTATGCTTAAATCCTTTGTAATTTCGTAATAATCGCAGGGGTGCGCGGCAAAGCCCTGAACCGTGCTTTTCATTACCAGCGTCATTTTTAAATGGGCAATGTAGGCAAAGGCGCTGCCGTCAACCAGCTGCTGGCTGATGGCTGCCGCAAGCTCCGTGCGCTTTTTGGGACTGAACTCGCTGCCGAGCTGACCTACGAGGCTTTCGGTATCGGGGTTATAGTAATTGCCGCTGTTGTAGGCGCTTTCCTTCAGCACGTGGGTGGTAAAATAATACTGCGCGTCACCGGTGGGCGCTGAAACAAAGGCTTTGGCGTAAATATCCCACTCGCCGCGGCGCAGAAAGTCGGCATAACCGTCCGTCGGGTTAATTTCAAGGCGGATGCCTGTTTCTTTAAACCAGCTTTGAGCGGCTTCTGCCAAAAGCGGCAGTTCCTGGCGGAAGCTGTAAGTAAGCCAGCGCAGGGTCAGCGGTTGGCCGTCTTTATCCACATAGCCGTCGCCGTCGGTATCCGTCCAGCCTGCTTCGGCAAGCAGCTTGCGTGCACTTTGGGGGTTATATTCCGGTGCATGCACTTTAGCGCCGCCAAAAGGCAGGTTCGGCGGAAACGGCCCGGCTGCGGCAATGCCGTTGCCCATCAGCTGCACTCTGGCAAAAGTTTCCTTGTCAAGGCTCATAACAACGGCGCGCCGTACGCGTTCATCCTGCAGGGCAGGCGTGTTAAAATTAAAGGCTGCCAAAAACGTGCGCGAGGTATCGGTGCTGCTGGTTTTATAAGCTTCGCTGTTTTTAAAAAGCGGCAGCGAAGCATAGGGCAGGCCCTGCGCGGCGTCAATTTCGCCGTTTTGCAGCGCCAGCGCCAGCGTGTTGCCATCGGTAATGCTGCTGACGATAATTCTGTCCGTTTTCGGCACGCCGCCGTAATAAGCTGAGTTTTTAACCAGCACAACTTCTTTCGGCGTCAGGCTTTCTACCATAAAGGGGCCTGTGCCGCTTATTTTGGTATCGTCGCCGGTGCCGCGGCTCATGTCAATAATGCAGCCGTAGGGGTCGCACAGGTAGTTAATCAGCACCGGCACTTTAGCGGCCGATGTAATGGTTACGGTCTGCCCTTCGGCGGTAATGCCCGTTATTTTTAAATCAACACTGGCGCGGTTATGGCGGCTTATTAAATCCTCCAGGCAGGCTTTAACGGCTGCGCCTGTCATTTTGTTGCCGCTGGTAAAGTAAATATTGTCTTTTAAGGTAATTTTAACTGTGTTTTCGTTAATAAATTCGTACTTTTCGGCCAGCCACGGATGAGGCTGCATGGCATCGTCAAATTTAAAAAGCGTTTCGCCTACGCCGTAGCGGATGGCGCTCCAGCCCTGATAGGCTTCGTGCGGGTCCATACCGGCGTTTTCGTTGGCAATGCCGTAGGCAGGCGTGCCGTAGTGGAATACCTTTTCGCCGTCGGTGGCAGCGTTGTTACCGCAGGCAGAGGTTAAAAGCGCGGCGGAAAGTATAAGTAAAGCTAAAAATTTCATACAATCACCCAAATAAAAAAGCCATGAAGAAACTGCCGCTTATCGAAGCGGTTACAGCCTTCATGGCTTTGGTTTATGTTTTAAAAGAATAATTTTAACAGCTGCTCCGGCAGCCATGCGGTTGCTCCTGCAACCTGTAATTTATTATAAAACTTAAAGCGGACTCTATGTCAAGCCCTGCTGCTTAAAAAAGAAACAAATTTTACGTGCTTATCCATGTATTCGCCAATGCTGCCGATAACTTTGCCCATGGTAAAGGCGGCAAGTATTGTGCCGAAGCCCAGCCCGTCCACACGGCCAATAAAGAAAAAGGTCATGGCGGCGGTAATGGCAAGGCAGATAACGTCAAAACCTATTTTAATGCGCGCATAGCTCCAGCCGGTAATGGCGGCAAGCTCGCGCGGGAAAAGGTCGGTTGGTATAATTGGCAGCTGGCAGCGGTTGGCAAGCGCCACGCCAAAGCAGATAACAATGTAGCTGATGATAAAATAAATAATATCAAGCGTCAGGCTCTGCGGCAGCTGCTTAATCCACATTTCGTGCACATCAATCATGGCGCTGAAGGCCGAGCCGACAACGAAGCTGAACAGGTATACCGGCACAAAGCGTTTGCTTAAAAGCATCAGGCTGAGCACCAGCGAAACCTGAAAAACCTCCGTCCATGCGCCGAGCGTTATAACCGGCAGTACATCGGCAAAGGCGTAAGGCACACTGGAAATTGCCGAAATGCCGGAACCGGAATGCAGCATTAAAACAACGCCCAGACTGTTGATGATAATAACCAGAAGCAGCGACAGTTCGCCGCGGATGGTAAGTTTGTTTTCCTGCATAAAAAATTCCCCTCAAAACAAAAATACATTATATAATTATAAAACTCTGCCTTGCCCAGCGCAAGAAGTGAATTGTCGGTCAGCAAAATTTTGCGGGAATTTAACACGGAGTTTTGTAAGTTACAACTGATAAACAACGCTGAAATTACAATTTTATCAGTTATAACTTATAAAATGCGTAAAATTATCAATCTTATCAGTTATAACTGATAAGATTTTAAAAGAATGCTTGCGAAAATTACATTAAAGATTTACGGCAAAGCGGCAGGAAAATTTCAGGAAGGGGAGAATAATAATAAAGTTATGCTGGTATAGAATGAATGTATTTAGTTAGTGTTTTATGGAGGAAAGAATGACTGTTGATTGTACTTACGGACTGAATCCGCAGCAGGCGGAAGCTGTTATTAATACCGAAGGGCCGATGCTTATTATGGCAGGTGCAGGCAGCGGCAAAACAAAAGTGCTTACCTGCCGCGTGGCCAACCTTTTGCAAAAGGGCGTGCGCCCGTACCGCATTTTGGCAATTACCTTTACCAACAAGGCTGCCGCCGAAATGCGCGAGCGCGTTAACAATATGAGCGGCCCGGCTGCCAAGGATGTGTGGCTGTTTACCTTCCACGCTTTCTGCGCGCGTTTTTTGCGTATGGAAATAGATAAGCTGCCCGGGTATAATAAAAATTTTGCTATTTACGATACCGATGACACCAAAAAGTTAATAAAGGGTATTTTAAAAGAATTAAATATTGATGATAATAGATTTAGCCCAAATAAAATTCTGAATAAAATTTCTGACGCTAAAAATAAGTTAATAGATGCTGAACATTTTTCACAAAGTATTGATTCTGTTGATTTTAATGATAAAAAAGTAGCAGAAGTTTATGAAAGATATCAAACTCAGTTAAAATTAAACAACGCGCTGGATTTTGATGATCTTTTGATGCTTTCCATTAAACTTTTGCAGGAAAACAAAGAAGTGCGCGAAAAATATCAGGAGCGTTTTGATTATCTGTTAGTAGACGAATATCAAGATACTAACCATGTTCAGTATTTACTGACTAAAATTTTAGCGGAAAAGCACCGTAATATCTGCGTTGTAGGTGATGCCGACCAGAGTATTTACGGCTGGCGCGGCGCCGATATTCAAAACATCCTTGATTTTGAAAAAGATTACCCCGATGCCAAAGTAATTAAGCTGGAACAGAACTACCGCAGTACGCAGATTATTCTGGACGCTGCCAACGCGGTTATAGAAAACAATACCGGCCGCAAGCCGAAAAATTTGTGGACTGATAATAAAGGCGGAGCTGAAATTACTTATTTTTGTGCTAACGATGGACGTGATGAAGCCAGATTTGTTATTGAACAAGTACAAAATTTACAACAAACAAAAGGCAAAAAACTAGGTGATATGGCTGTACTTTACCGTACAAATGCACAAAGCCGTATTTTTGAAGAAATGCTGGTTAAAAGCGGTATTAGTTATAACATGGTTGGAAGTCTAAAATTCTACGAGCGCAAGGAAATTAAAGACATCATAGCCTATCTGCGCGTAATTTTTAATCCGGCCGATTCGCTGAGCCTGCTGCGCATTATCAACGTGCCGAAACGCGGCATTGGCGACGCTTCGCTGGCAAAAATTCAGGCTTATGCCGCTGCCAACAATGTAAGCTTGTTTGAGGCTGTTTCCAACGCGGCGGCAATTGACGGTTTAAGCAGCCGCTTTGTATCAAAACTTGATGATTTGTCTAGAATTATTTTTGAGATGATGAATCAAATAGATGAAATACCTGTTGCTAATTTAATTAATCTCTTGTTAAATGAAACGGGTTATGTAAAAGAATTAGAAAATGAAAATACACCGCAATCTCAAAATAGAATTCAAAATTTGAATGAATTTATAACTTTTGCCCAAGAGTTTGATGAAAATGAAGAAGAACGAACTTTAGAAAACTTTCTTGCAAGTGTTGCGCTGGTGTCAGATATAGATGAGTCAGAAATTGATAGTGATGCTATTACATTAATGACATTACATTCAGCAAAAGGTTTGGAGTTTCCAATAGTTTTTATTGTAGGTATGGAAGAAAACATTTTCCCTAGTGCTCAAGCAATTAAGAAAGAATGGGAAGATGATAGTAAAATGGAAGAAGAAAGAAGACTTTGTTATGTTGGTATTACAAGAGCAAAAGAAAAATTGTATTTAAGCAGTGCTAAAGCGCGTACTATTTATGGTGAAGATCAATATAATAAACCTTCCAGATTTTTATTTGAAATACCGCAAAATCTTATAAAAACCATTAAAAGGCAGGAACGCTTCAGCGCACTGGAGAACTTTAAACAGGTAAGCGAAAAATACAGCGCAAGGCCGCAGAAGCCTGCCAGCACTTTTAACCCGCACAGCTTTATGCCGCAAAAACCGGCTGCCGCCGCAGGAGGCACGGGCACGCGCTTTAACACCGGCGACAGGGTAAGCCATAACAGATGGGGCGAAGGCATGGTTGTAAGCGTTAAAGACAGCCCGGACGGGCAGGAAGTAAAGGTTGCCTTTGCCGGTGCGGGCGTGCGCAGCCTGCTTACCAAATATGCGGTGCTGAAAAAATTGTAAGTTTTAAGCGGAGGGCATTATGGATTTAGAACGTGCGCAAGCACTGAACGAAGCGCAGAAACTGCGCAGGGAAATACGCCATCACGAATTTTTATATTATGTACTGGATGCGCCGGAGATTACCGACGCCGAATATGACGCTTTAATGCGCCGTTTGCAGGAGCTTGAGCGCGCATATCCTGACGATGTGCCGCCCGATTCCCCTACGCGCAGGGTTGGCGGCAAGGTAAGCCCGGAGTTTACCGAAGTGCGCCATATGACGCCGCTGCTTTCTCTGGGCAACGCCTTCAGCGACGAAGAACTTGCTGCGTTTGATGCGCGTGTAAAAAGCGGCCTGCCCGAAGATAGTGAGGTGGAATATGTTTTTGAACCGAAAATTGACGGACTTGCCTGCAGCCTGATTTACGAAAACGGGCGCCTGGTTCGTGCTGCAACACGCGGCGACGGCGAAGTTGGCGAAAACGTAACTGCCAATGTGCGCACTATCCGTTCCATTCCGCTGACGCTGAACGTTAAGGAAGGCGAAGAAGTGCCGGAGCTTTTGGATGTACGCGGCGAAGTTTACATGCCCCGCCACGCTTTTATGAAGCTGAACGAGCAGCGCAGCGAAGCGGGCGAAAACGAATTTGCCAATCCGCGCAACGCGGCGGCTGGCAGCCTGCGCCAGCTTGACCCCAAAGTAACGGCAAGCCGCCAGCTGAGCTTTTTTGCCTACGGCGTGGGCGCAGGGCATAAGGATAAACATTCTGCCAGCCTTGCCATGCTGCACGATTACGGCTTTAAGGTAAGCGAGGGCTATGCCGTTGTAAAAAACATCAACGAAGCGATTGCCAAAATCAAGGATTTTGCCGCCAAACGCCAAAGCCTTGCCTACGATACGGACGGCGCGGTAATTAAGGTTAATGCCGTGTACCAGCAAAACATTTTAGGCGCAACCGGCAAAGACCCGCGCTGGGCCATTGCCTTTAAATTTCCTCCGGAACAGGCAGAAACAAAACTGGAGGACATCATCATTCAGGTTGGGCGTACGGGCGTGCTGACGCCGACGGCGGTGCTGACCCCTGTAAAACTTTCCGGCAGCACCATCAGCCGCGCAACGCTGCATAATGAGGACTTCATCCGCAGCAAGGATATCCGCATTGGCGATACGGTTGTTATTAATAAAGCGGGCGAAATTATACCGGAAGTGCTGCATGTGGTGAAGGAAAAACGCACCGGCGCGGAACAGGAATTTTTTATGCCCGCCGAATGCCCGGAATGCGGGTGGAAAACGGAACGACTGAACGGTGAGGCGGCAATACGCTGCACCAATCCGCACTGCCCGGCGCTGGGGCGCGAAGGGCTGATTCACTTTGCTTCCAAAGGGGCAATGGATATCGATGGCTGCGGCCCGGCGGTTATTAACCAGCTGTTGGATAACGGGCTTATCAGCGACCCTGCTGACCTGTACCTTTTGGTTAAGCCGCAGCTTACGGCGCTGGAGCGCATGGGCGACAAATCGGCAGACAATCTTTTAAACGCCATTGCCGAAAGCAAAAAGCAGAACCTTGACAGGCTGCTGTTTGCGCTTGGTATCCGCCATGTGGGCGCAAAGGTGGCAAGGCTTTTAGCACTGCACTTTGGCAGCATGGAAAAACTGATGGCGGCGGAAACGGACGAAATTGCCGCAATTGAAGATATTGGCCCGAAGATTGCCGAAAGCGTGGTAACGTATTTTGCTTCGCCGGTGAATATTGATTTGATTGAACGGCTGAAAGAGCTTGGCCTTAACATGGAAATGGAAGCGGCGGAGCTTGACACGGCGCACCCGTTTTACGGCAAAACCATGGTGTTTACCGGCACTATGCCCACTTTGGACCGCGCAACGGCGCAGACCATGGCGCAGCAGGTTGGCGCGAAGGTTACGGGCAGCGTAAGCAAAAAAACGGATTACGTTGTTGCCGGTGCGGAAGCAGGCAGCAAGCTGACGAAAGCGCAGCAGCTGGGCGTAACCGTTATCGATGAAGCAGAGTTCCTGCGCCTTTTGGGCGAGCACGGCGGTGAAGCCGGAAATGACGCGCGCCCCGAGAATGAAGCAGCGAAACCGGAGCAGGGCGAAGAACAGAGTTTGTTTTAAAGCGGTGATATTATGAAAACATTTTATAAAATTTTAGCAATGTTGGCGCTTGTCCTGTGTTTTGCCTGTACAGCCTTTGCGGCGGAAAAAGAAGTGAGCAGCATTGACGCTATCGACATGGGTGTTGCCGATACCGGCGAAACGCATTTTACCAATACCGATGCCGAAATTACCGAATGTACGCAGCCCTATACCGTGGCGGTGCTGCCGTATGTCGATGTATCCGGCCTTGAAGGGCGCAGCCGCGAAATGGCGGTGAACGCCGTTAAAGAAGCGCTGGAAACCAAATACCCCGGCAAAAAGAAAAGCGTTACCAAAATTATAGGCAACAACGCCGTGCAGAAAGCGCTTTTGACGCATCCGTTTGAAAACGCCGAAGTGCCCACGCTTGAAGAACTTGTTGCCGTGGGCAAAGCCTGCGGTGCGGACATGGTGCTGTTTATCAGCCTTTTGCCGGTGCGCGAAAAGGAAACGGGCTTTATGGTTATTGTAGGCTCGCAAACCTACAGCGCCGTGGTAACGATGAAATTAAAATGCGTTGATGTTAACGAAGAACGCTTTTTATTTAACCAGAACGTGGAAAGCATTGGCTCGTCCAGCTCCATTAACTTCTGGAAAATCGGCGAACCGAGCCGCGCCAAAGCCGTTAAACGCGGCGTTGAGGACTGCATGCGCAACTTTTTAACGTCATTTGAATAAACAATCTGCCTCCGTAAAGGTTTTGCGGGGGCATTTTGCTGTCTGGCGGCATTAAGCATTTATTTTACGCAATTTTATTTAGCTAAGGCTTACCAAAATACTGCACAAGACTGGTACTGTGTGGTATAATAAAACAGGTTATTGATAAAATTCATCATAAATTTTTTAGGAGGCGTACTAATGAAGGTAACAGTAAAAGATGTTGAACACATCGCCGGGCTTTCCCGTTTAACGATTCCGGAAAGCGAAATGGAAAAATTTACCGAACAGTTTAACCAAATCCTCAATTATGCCGATATTCTGGAAAAGATTGATACGGAAGGCATTGAGCCGACCCCGTATGTACTGCCGATAAGCAACGCATTCCGCGAGGATGTTGTAAAACCGGGCGTATCCCACGAGGACGCGCTGAAAAACGCGCCTGCCGTATACAACGACGGCTTTAAAGTACCGCGCGTAATCGAATAACAGAAGGAGGAACAACTGTGGATTTATATAAATTAACAGCCCACGAACTGCATGACAAGCTGGTTAAAAAAGAAATCAGCTCCGTGGAGCTTACCGAAAACGTATACAGCCGCATTGACGAAGTTGAAGATAAAGTACAGGCTTATGTAACTTTAGATAAAGAAAACGCACTGGCACAGGCTGCCAAGGTTGATGCCAAAATTGCCGCAGGCGAAGAAATCGCTCCGCTGGCAGGCATTCCCGGTGCAATTAAAGACAATATCTGCACCAAAGGCCTTTTAACCACCTGCTCCAGCAAAATGCTGGCCAATGTTGTGCCTATTTATGACGCGCACGTTATCAGCAAACTGCGTGCGGATGACGCCATTTTTACCGGCAAAACCAATATGGACGAATTTGCAATGGGCTCTACCACCGAAAGCTCTTACTTCCATAAAACCTATAATCCGTGGAACCTTGAACGCGTGCCGGGCGGTTCTTCCGGCGGCAGCGCAGCTGCCATTGCCGCAGG
>ULRO01072040.1_pt1 | contig 25791 bp, 20 predicted proteins | sample 1955421 | NCBI WGS metagenome assembly ULRO01 (sample SAMEA4835682, study PRJEB28245) | human gut metagenome | biome: gut microbiome; material: fecal sample | place: Denmark | collected 2008 | reverse complement strand
ATCTAATTTTAAACAATATTTTGTGCCTTCTTTATCAGCTTTTAAATCTCTTTTCAATCTCTTTACTCCATAATGAATACCTCTTCCTTTTAAACAGTTGAAGGTATCTGCAGTAAATCTACTAACAAGGTAAGGTTCTATAACATTCATTATAGCATGATGGACTATTCTGTCTGGATAATACGGTAGCCTATATATTTCTCTTTCTTTGTTACCACGATCGGCGATGATTGTATATACGCAGTATTCCGAAGTACGATAAGTATCTTCAATTAATGCCTTTTGTAACCGGACCAGATTTTCATATGGGTTCCTGTCAAATTTCTTAACGCCGTATCTTTTAGTTTTACCTAGCCTAGCCTTCTTTTCAGCCCGGACCAGATTTTCATATGATATTATCCTGTTAAATAAATTGCCTATTCTTTTCATAAGCTATTTTGGTGGTAAGACCCGTTCGCACAATACTACTAGGGTCTCTTCAAAGCACCTGTTATCTTTTACCTAGAGGTAAGGCTGATCTAAGTTCAACAAACATTTTTGTAGTTATCTGAAAGTATCTGTTAGTTCCAAAATTTCACTGATATTCGTCTATGAATTCGAGGATGCATTATTAGCATTAGCTATGAAGACTCTGCATTGAGAACCATTATCTGAATTACCTGACTGTTTTTTCAAGTATGAAATAATGTGACAGCAGTCTTACTATAAAGTCATCTCATAGTAATTCTTTTAGATCCCGCCCTTGTTATTAATATTTAATTATCTATATTACTCAGGACTATGCCTGCGTTTTCTTAAATGTATCTGAATCAACTACAACGATCTTACCATAAAAGGCTAATCTTGCACCGACATCCGTCCACGAACCCGAGGACGCACGACTAGCATTAGCCACGAAGACCCCGCATCGAGAACCATCACTCGAAGCACCCGACCGTAGAAAGATTCTATTTCCTGTTGGATTAAACCAACTATAGTCGGAATAGCAAGTGGTTTCAGATCCACCATGTGCTGTAGGAACTACATCACCATATTTACCTTGAGCTACGGCTTTAGTCCATCCACTATATCCAGCAGTTGCAGCTGGATTAGGTTCATATCCTACAACTCTGATATTAGTAGCACCTGCTGCTTCAAGCTCTGCTACATCCTTATCTGGGAATGAACCTCCGTCATATACAACGTATTTACCTTTTAAAATGTTTATTCCTTGTACAAACTCCCACTTACTGTAATAGCAGTCTTCAAGTCCTAAGAAGTTAGTTGAATAGTATGATGTATCACTTGTAGTAGCCTTTTTACCATCTCTATTACCCAATGTAATAGTTGCTCCAGTAATTCCATAATTATATCTTTTGGTTCCACCAGAACAAGGTATTGCTGAATTAGAAGTACTAATGTTAGTGGTCTTATAGTAAGCACAAAACATTCTAGCTATAGTAGCGTGAGATCTATAATCTCCAATACCCCATAAAGGGCCGTTTGACTTAGCTTGAGATATAAATGTAGCCATTGTTTGTGAAGCAGTAGACGTTACACCCCCTGCAGACAATAAAGTTCCATCAGTATTAGTATAAGCCTCAAAAGTACCTAACAACATTTCAGGTTCTTCAATATAGTCACTATCAATTTGTTGTTCAGATATATAAGTTCTCCAAATACCAGGTGATCTTTCAACAGTCTTGTGATAGTATTTTGGGAAATGTACCATTCTATTTTCTTTTCTAGCAAATACAATATCAATACCAGAATCATCGGGCCAATTAGCACTATTTTCTTCATTACAATAACTAATTAATGCAGCATCATCTCCATATGGTGTAGCAATACATCTCTTGAACTTACTTCTTAATGATTCAATTACATTTCTATTACCACCTGTTGCACATGTTGTGGATGAATTGTTTTCATCATTTTCATACCAGTATGCTAGAGTATCTTCTAGATTAGAAGTATCTACTAATGTTTTATAATACCAGGTTCCATTATAAGAACCGAATAATATGGAGCTTTTATTAATTAAATTTACTTGACCTGAACAATATTTTGGTAATCCTGTTGTGTTATCTTTTCCATCATTAGCATAAAGATTCAAAACACACCACCCCGAGACAGCAGGAGTAATCTCTCCTTGTAGCAATACATGGGAAGTTTCATCCGTATAATTGTTTATTGCCCATTTACATAATGCAATCAAAAAATCCTCTGTCGGATAGCCAACTGTCTCATAATCTGATCTTAATAAACCCTGACTTATTAAATCAGTTGTTTTTGGAAAATTAATATATAATGCAAGATCACCATTTTTATATCCGGCATGGTATCCATCTAACAAATCAGCATCTGACCCGCTACCTGAACCATCATTACCAGCATGCCACACTTTATTACCTTTGTAAAGAAACTTATTTTCTCCTACTGCTAAATTATTAGCAATTTCCCAAGGAGAAGTTCCCCAACCAATATATGCATGAGTACGTGTATATTCAGATCCATTATTTGTAATCATAGAACCAAATGAATATGTAACCTCCTCATTTACATCATAAAACCTCAAAGCCGATGCCGACCCACCCGAAGAAACACTATGAACCTGTGCAAGCTGCGCTCCTTGTAATTTTAAATTACCATTCATAACGTCCCCGGACTTCTTAACATATCTAGCATCGCTAGTATTTTGAGTCATTGCAGTAATACCTTTAGCAAATGCAATTTTAGTACCATTCTTTGTAGCAGCAGTAATTACATTACCTGTACCGGTTACTTCAATTGTCTCAAGTTTATTTGCTTTTATATTAGTAATATCCTGAGTAATTGTAGAATCATCGTAATTACTCAACCCATCAAGTTTAGTCTTATCAGCAGCAGACATTACACCAGCTTTACTAGTAGTAGCTTTATCAATAGTTATTGCACTACTATCTGCTGTACCTGTTGTAGGATTTTTCTTTTCCAGAGTAATAGCAACAGCATTAGCATTAGCAGTAGCACCTGTAGCATTAGACACATAACTACCTAAGTTAGTTACTTTCTTTTTATCTTCAGCTGTATAATCTTTAGTAGATAAACCTTTACCTGCTTCCTTCTTTACAAACAACTCATCGGCTTGTGCTTGACTATAACTATCAAATGTAAAATCATAGTTTTCACTGGGATCTAACCACATGATCTCTTCCTCAGTAGGTTCAGTATCTGAGATCTTAATATCCTCTGGTATAGTTACATTCTTGTTAACAACATTAAGTTCTACTCTCTTAGTAATAGATTCAATCTTATTGACTTGTGCACCTGCTTCAATACCTTGTAACTTTGCAAAGTCTTCCTTGGACATCAAACCATTAGCTGTCAATGATACTAATTCAGCAGTACCACCTAATGCATCCCAACCTTCACTTGTCCATGCATAGTTAGTATCATTCTTACGAACATTCCACACATCACCAATAACATTACCTTCAGTAGGCAAATCTTCAATCGTATCTACAGATCCTTTGAAAATATATACAGAAGTAAATTTACTATCTACTTGGGATTTATTATAGTAGTTGTTAGCAAGATCATCTGCTACTACCTTTATGTTAGCATCAGTTTGATCCTTAGTATAGTACCTAGTATCATGAGTATGAGTAGTTACTTCACCTACTAATACAGCTTCAATAGCTGCTTTACTAAGTTCAGCATCTTTACCGGGTTCTCCTTGAGGCCCTTGGAATCTACCCATGTTAACCCATTCTGTACCATTCCAAAAGTATAAGTCTGTACCAACAATATAAGAATCACTAAGCTGTGGGTCTACAATGTCATTTAAATCTTCTGGACTATTAAGACTACCTTTCAAGAGAATACCTGAAGATGGCCAACCTGTGTTTACATACACATCATTGACTTCATCCCAAAGATACCAATAACCATCATCTCCTACTTTGGGAGGATTGTCTGCATATTCTTTGGCCCTTGCTGCTTGAGTGTTGGCATTGTTAGCAGCAGTAGTAGCATTTGTAGTAGCCCGTTGTGCAGCTGTTTTAGCCTCATTTACGGCAGTTATAGCATCAGCTGTATTCTTTTCCCTTGCAGCCTCTTGAGTCTCTCTAATCGCTTCATTTGCCTGTCTAGTGGCTTCATTTGCTATCCTTTCCTGTTCTGCTGTATCACGAGCAGTTTCAGCTGCTATTCTAGCATCTTCATTATCTACACGTTCTGTTTCAGCTGCAACTCTTCCTTCTTCAGAACTGATTCTTTTTGTTTCTTCCTCAATCCTTTTCTGCTCATTTGTGTTACGTTCAGTTTCAGCAGAAGCTCTTAATGTCTCTGCACTAGCTCTAGAACTTTCAGCAGATACACGATTAGCTTCATTAGTCTTACGAATCTTCTCCTCAGACTTTCTAGAGTTCTCTGCAGCAATACGCTCATTCTCAGCAGTTACCCTTTTAGTCTCTTCTGCTTTCCTACTATCTTCATTGGAGATACGTGTATTTTCATTGCTTACTCTGGTATTCTCAGCATTAACTCTACCTTGTTCTGCAGTAACACGTAATGCTTCTGCTTCTTTAACAGCTTTTTCAGTAGCTTCTACTTGTGCTTTAGCATCTAAGGCTTCTGCTGCTGCATCTAATGCAGGTTGTTTTAATGATTGAACCCATTCTGCTTCAGTACCTACAAAACCATGTTGTACTGCAACTTCATATGCTGACCAACCTTGAATACCTTGCATACCAGATAAGTCAACAATAAACTTCCAACCATTCTGAGTCTTTAAGTAAACTTTAGCGTCATCAGGGTCTTCTACATCATTAGTATTAATAAGTACATATTCACCTAACTTTACATCAGCAGTACCCCAATCGGCTTCCATTGCTTCTATTGAAGGATATTCCTTCTTGTAAGTGAAAGCATCACCAATAGCAGCTATACCAGTATTAACATATTGTTTAGTATCATAGTCATAGATCCACCAATCACCATCTACGATCTTTGGTGGATTACTAGCAATCTCTTCAGCTTTATCAGTAGCAGCTATTGCATCGTCAACTATACCTTCAATTTCTTCTACAGCTTGGTTAGCTTTATCTGCAGCTTCATTTGCTTTGTTAGCTGCTTCTAGTGCAGCAATAGCTGCATCTTCAGATGCTTTACTTAAGCTATCAATCCAATCTTGTTCACTACCTTCGAAACCTAATTTAACTGCAATATCATAAGCACTAAGACCACGAGCTTCTATACCTGTATCTACATATACTTTGTTGATAGGATCATAAGTAAACCAATGATCATTCTCACCTATATATGGAGTCTCTGCAGTAGCTTTTACTCCAGTATCTCTATTGTCTACCCACCAGTTGCCATTAGAACCAATAAATGGTGGTACATAGTCATCTTTACTTACATCAAAGAGTACAACCCATTTTTCTATATCACGATTGTAAACTTTAATTATTCTACCTTTTGAATCTGCTCCCAAGTCAACCCAGTACCCAACCTGATCTGGATTGGGTACGGTTATACTTGCGAACCATTCATAATATACATTATTCTTAATCATATTAAACTATATATGGATTTTCCTCTTTTATTGTTTGTATTGCTTCTAACCACTTGTTATAGTACTCAGTAGCTTTCTCATCATTACCTAATGCTGTATTTTTTACATACCCCATATAAAGAGGGTCTGCAACACTTTTATAATCCTTTTCTCTATTTTTCTCTATCTCGATATTTTTATTAATTTTTATATCTTCTATTTCTTCCTGAGTAAGAGGAAGCATGTAAAAAAGATGATATAAATCATAATCTTTATGAGAATTATAGAATTCAATTTGTTCTAATGATGCTGGCATCATTTTACCTTCTAGGATATCATCATAACTAGTTGCAATATTTTCAGGAAGAATACTCTCATACCATTCTTTTGTACCTATTGTCATTCCTCCTGCAAAAAATACATAATATTGTTCGTTTTCCATAATAAGTGTTTTATTGATAAGCTAAAAATATAATATCTACTGCATCATTTCCTTTCAACCCGGGTCTATGACTTTTATTATCTGTGTCTATAAATACAATATCGCAAGAATTTGAAGATCTACTAGTTACTCCTGTAGAACCAACAAAAGCACCAGCAGTAGATCTTTTACTGCCTATAGCATATGCTATATAATTAGTATTTCCAATGTTATGGTTTACTCGTATAGTACCCTCGTTTACATTTGAAATACTGGATACTTTTTTTCCACCAACTGTATACACGTTTTGTATTGATGAATTAGTACCACTATAATAGCAAATACAAACAACGCCAGGGCCAAACCAAGAACCACGATAAGCTTCATCTACTGTAATTTTTTTACAAGATAGAGTACCTGTTATAGTGGCATTATTTGCTACCATTGAACCATCTTGATAAACTCTAAAAGGAGCCCAGAATCTACTTCCTTGTGAGGTACCATCATCAAATGGTTTACCGGCCCATATTCGTACTTCGCCACTAGAATCTCCATAACCTGAAATACCTGCAGTAGCTCTACCATTACTATCCATTGGACCTAAGGTAATGATACCTCCTTTGAACATATTTATTTTACCTTTATTATAACGAGTTTGCCCATTAACAGTAGTAATACTTGCTAGTAGATCATTATCCCCAATAGCTATCACTTGTGCAGCAGAATCTGCGTCATTACCAGGATCTAATACAACGCATTTATTAGCAGAATATATAACACCAGTTGGGTCAAAATTCCAACCTGCTATAGTAGCAGTTTGTGCTAATAATAAATCTGTTGCAACCATTTCAAAAGAAGACATTACCTTAAATCCGCTAATTTTATTAGTAGAACCTTTACTTTTTACAATGTAGTATTGACCATTATATTTAACAACATCTCTTCTATCTTCATTCCAGTAATAAGTTTTACTACTGCTAAACTCTCCTCTGAATGTTAATGCTGGTCCTGCTGGACCTGTTTCACCTTGCGCAGGTCTACCTTGTACCCAGCCAAGAGAGGAATCATAATAATACCAATATCCATTCAAAATGTACGGAGAATGCCCATCATTACCATCAGCTCCATCAGCTCCATTAGCTCCGTCTTTACCGGAAAATTTAACTGGTTCTGTCCATCTATAAGATGTATTTGGTATTAGATCTATAGAATTAGTATTTGGATTATAAGTACCTTTACTTGACCAAGTAGTATAGCTACTTAGATAATGTGCATCTAATGACCAGTTGTATGCGCCTGTTGCAGTAGGTAATGTGGTAAACGTTGGCCTAGAAGGTGTACTATTACTACAGATATAAATAGTAACTTCTTGTTTACCATTTTGACCAGTAATTCCCTGTTTACTCTTGGATATTACAAAATCTACTGTGTCTACTTTTGTATTTGATCCTTTTACAGTTGTATAAAAATCTATTTTATATACTAAAGCATCTGAAGTAAACGCAGAAAGTTTATCTGTAGGATAGCTTAATTCTTTTGTACTACTATTATAATTTAAAGATGGACCTGTTCCATAGTAAGGGGTTCCATAACCTTGCAATGTATAATTGGTTACTTCCTCATTACCATATCTTAATCTACTAGTTGTAGTTGCTACTCTAGCGGCATCAGCAGTGAAGTTACCGTTCTCATCAGTTACAATAGAACAGTTTTCATTTTGTAACGAACCACGATAAACATTTTCTCCATCTCTTACTTTGTTAATAGTTATGAAATCATAAAATTCGTTACCAACTGAATCTGTAACTACACACTTGAAAGTGACTTCATCAGCAATGTTCATCCATGCAGAGTTATATTGTACTCGTAATGTTGGACCTACTTCGTTCTGAATTAAATTCCAACTGTATTTACCAGCCTCACTATAATACCACTTATAAGTTGCACCATTAACATTTGTAGTAGATGTTGAAATATCTATATAAGTTGGATTTGGTACAGTTTCACCACTCTTGTAATGAAAATATTGTTCGCCAGTCATTGTCATATACATAGCATCTTCACCATTGAACCCATTTTCACCATCTTTTGTAGTACCTATATACCATACTTTATCGATAGCGTATCCATCTTCCAAAGTAACACCAATGGTTATTTCTGCAGTGGTAGAGTTTAAAGTATCTAAATACACCCTATTAGATGCTAAATCGACATGAGCTGTAGCAGTTCCTTTTACAGACTTAATTGTCATATTTTTGATACTTATTGCATTTATACCATGATATGCCATAACATCTGTATATATCTCACTTATTACTATTTTTGGATTACCAGATTCGTCATAAGGAATCACGGCGGTACCATTACTTAAGTCTACATAATAAGCATCTGCCCCTTCAGCGCCATTAAACAATTTCGCAAGCTGTACATCATCATAATACTCACCACCATCTGAATTAGTTACTGTACATCTTAATGATAATGTCCTTTGACCCTTATTTAATGAAGTGTAAAATACCTCTAATGAACTATAAGTTCCCATAGTTACTCCGGTATCTAATCTTGTCCATTTAAAAGATGGATTAGTCATACCATGCACATTTGCCATGAGACTTATAGTAGATGGAGTTGGTGTTCCACTATCGTCAGGTGTTTCATATAAGAATAGTCTGTCACCAGTAATTTCTACCCATTTAGCAACATCATCACTTGGAGTACCTGCTTCACCTTTTGATACTTGTTTCTGCCAATCATCTTCTTCATCTTTTGGTTCTGCTGTAGTGCCATCTGGTTTCATGCAAATCCATAAACTACCATTATGACTTACTTGATCGTAATAATAGTAAGTATTACCAGAAACCCAAAGGCCTTTATATACAGGTACTCTAACGATTCCTGTATTAGAAGTTTGATAAATTGTACCTACAAATTTAGTTTGTTCTCCACCAATTACAACTCTTTCCCTTACTACACCAGCTACAGGATCATCTGCCAGAGTAAACTCGTCAATACCTTTGTAGAATGTCAATCTAGGAGCATTCATACCTTTAGCACTAATATAGATCGCATTACGACGCTCATCCATTTGTAAGTTATAATCTGGATCAGCTTCATACATGTGCCCTAACTGAAGTATAGTATCTCCTTCTCCTGGCTCTGAGCTATTTGGTTCACATACATCCTTTGATAATACAATATAATCTCTTCCAACTTCATTAACTTTACGCCAATATCTTTTAACATTTTTACCATCAAATTGTTGGCATATTGCCATATCGTTAACTACAAATTCATTGTACTTAGTTCCATCTTCTGTATCAAAATAGCATTTATATCCATCAGCAAGTGTTTCTACTTTAGTACATTTCATGTCTCCTAAAGTAACTAACAAATCTCCTCCGACAGCCTTTATCTCATTTACTGTAAGTTCATTAACTGTCATGTTACCTCTTACAAATAAATTATCAAGCTCTAAATTCCATTTAGTTCCAAAAGGATACAAACTAGCGCCTTGTCCATCCCAACCAGATCTAAATATTGTTCCACCCTGTAAACCATTTTTAAAGTCTATTCTACCTTCTGCAGTATCCCCATATTTATTTAAAAAGGTCTTTTCAGTTTTTAAAGAAGTATACAATGTACCATCGGAAGGTTGTGTTGTTTCTGTTGATTTAATTACAGGTAAAGAACCAGAACTACTAGCCACTGCTTCTACTTGATTTTCAAGTTTAGACAATGCTTGATTTAATGTATCAGATGTAGCCAATGGAGATGCATCATTCGCTTTATAATAACCAGACAAAGGAAATATTGTAGCAGTACTTTGGGTGTGATAGCCTGGGGTAGAACCACTACCTCCACCATTTGCAATTACTTCTGCTAAAGCAGTGATAGTATTCTCAGCTACAGTAAGTCTACTAAGTGCATCTTGTAATTGTTGTAATGTAGATCTATTGTCAATATCATCTATCCACTCTTGCATAGTACCACCAATCTCTGACATATCGGTGTCATGCTTAGTATCTAAAGTAATGATCTTATTATTCAATACATCATAATAACTAGTGATAGTACTATTAAGATTAGTAGTTACACTAGTATCTCCTTCTACTATCTTATTACTAAGATCTTTATAGTTATCATTTACTTTAGTATCTAGTATCTCAACATCTTCTTCTACAGCATCTACTCTCTCATTAGTAGCAAACGTACCAGATAGTGATGTAGTAAAACTTCCACTAGTAATATTTTTATTACTACCATCTTGTACAAGGGTAATGAGGTCTTGCTCTTGCAGTTTAGTTGTTAGTTCAAATTGTGATATCTTTTTATTCATATTACTCTTGGATTATATGTTCCTTTACTTCAGTTAATATACAATCAGAATCAATATCTTTTTCTGGATAGAAATTCATTTGTTTTTTTAAGCAATGAAGATACCCTATAATTTTATCTACGTCGTCCTGAGTAATAGGAAATTCTTCGTCATTTAAATTATTAGCTGCCCATTTAGCTAATTTATCTAAATGCAACAATAGTACTAGATTTGTAATCGAAACTCTATCCAATTTTACATTGTACTTTGTAGACTGATTAACCAATTTACCAACTTTATTTACATAATTCGCAATATCCATCTTTACAATTTTTACAGTCATCAATAGTACAATTACATGTTCTCATATCAAGCAAATTCAGCATTTCATTATAATACTGTTCTGCATCATCTGTAAGATTCAAAGTAGTAGCATTATCATAAAGTGTTTTCTTAAACAGAAACATCATTATTTTATCCTTCATTTTGTTATCTAGGCAGTTGTGGCAATACGTAGTTAGCAGTTTTATTTCTGCATAATACAATGATTCATTCATTTCCATATCAATCGTATATAAAATAAAAGGGGAAAGGGATATTACTCCCAATCCCCTTTTTGGTTTGAATTATATTTTTTGATTAAGCAACTTCTACAAAAGCTTTTAAAGCTGTCATAAATGCAGATTTATCAAGTTCACCAGCATTTACATACAATTCACAAGCTAATGGAGTTGTTTTGATATATTGATTATCATCACTAAGATATTTGTTATCCCATTCGATAGACAATGTATCGTAAGTAGCACTTAAATCGGCTTTTAACTCAGGAGCAATGTACGGATAGATACCATTTGCACGATGTGTAATACCTCTGTAACCAAGAGCTGCATTTTCACGATCACGAACAATCTTCGGATTACCTTTACCAGGAGTACCTTGAGTCTTAGCAATCGTTAAATTAGCAATAGGATACATTACATTACTCAACAACCCAGAAGGAATAGTTTTATACATAAATGCTTCTACAGAAACTTGGGAATAATTTGAATCCAACATGATGCCTTCATTGTATGGCATTTCTTTTGCATTCAAAGTAAGTACAGATGCTGTACTAGTTGCTACTACTCTAGCTTCTTTGTGTTTGTTGATCTTATTCTTAAAAGCTGTGATCAAATCAGTTGCATCAGTACTCTTTGCAATTACTTCATAAGTATGAGTAAATTGCCCAGGTGCCTCATAGATGTCATTGTACACTAAACGTAATACATAACGATGACCAACTTCCGGAGTAACATCAGTAGCTGTGATTACAATTTTATCTTCAGCTGCAGCTACATATTTACTAAATACCATGTGAGGTTTAGAACCTTTCATGATAGGCATTGAGAAGCGAATAACTGACTTAGTTGATTTTGTACCTGCTTCATTGTAAACATCTTCTTTGCCTTCGCAAACACCGATATACAATGAACTAGCAGCTTTAGCACCAGTTGCATCTTTTACAATTGCTCTATTTTGATCAAATAATGCAATTTGACCTTCTGTCAATGCATCTGCTGTCGTATAAGATGAAGGTGCTTCAGTACCAATAAGTACTGTGTTCACATGTTGTAACATAATTATTGTTTTTTATTGTTAAACTTAAATAGACGTCTAGCTTAACATTTTGATTAGTTCTTCTACTTTCGTGTTTCAGATTTCCTCGTCAAACTAAACTATTCGTATAATCATTCCATTGTACTAACTTCGTTCATATACGATTGATATCTTGGATTAGCCTTATTTTCCAAATACAACTCTACCGCTAACTTAACTATCTCATTGTGAGTTGCAACTGGCATATCTGTGTACTCATCAAATGGTGCATCAGTAAGGCTAATCTTTTTAGGAGTTCTCAAGTAAGTGAGAATATAATTTCTTATATTGTAATTTCCGTCTGTATATAAATGAATTTCATTTCCTTCATATAATCTTAATGGTCTGGCGGATCTACCATGTAATCTGTATTCTGACAAAGTGTTTTGTCTTTGTCTATCTATATTCTCTACTGTAGCTTCTAACACATCTGTGTTTTTAGTTCTTGGTTGACCACTTGGGCCCACAGGCCAACAATGATCGTAACTAAATATTACAGCTGTCTCTCCTACAGTAAACATATAATCATCTGGCAGAGTAACTGTATACTCTTCTGGATATGTAGTAAATTGATAAGATTTTCTAGTAACTAATGTACGAAGATCATCAATTCTTTTTTGGTCTTGTTCAAATCCAGTTTGCTTGAAATTAATACCAGAATATCTAGTTTTGATAAATTTATCTAATCCAGCCATTAACCAATACTCAATATCTGAAGTAGTAGGTTTTGTTAGATTGTCATCTAATTGATCTATTTCTAATTCAAATGCTGCTTGTAATTCAATATACTTCATTATTGTTGATTATTTGGTTGTTTTACTTGTAATCTATATTTACCTTCAGTAATAAACATATTAACTGCTAAATCTACAATTTCACTATGAATTGATTCTGGTAGTTCACATTTACTAGCTCCATCAGTAGTATTAAATCTTAATGGTTTTCTATAGTAAGTTAATGTAACATTACCTAATGTAGTATATGCATCTACTGCTACTTCTATATAGTTATATTTAGTAGTAGGATCTGATACTAATGCAACAGCAGGTTGCCTAATGATAGGTGTATTGTATGCAGTTTTAATAAACTTACCAAGATCCCTATACTTAACTAATTGATTATCTACTCTAACAAAATCTTTGTATTGTTTATATGTACCTTTTACTTTACTAAAAGAATGTACATATAAGAAATATTCTTCAGTAGGTACATATGGTAATCTGTATCTTGTGAAACCATTAAGAGTAGTACCTGTTGCGGTTAACTCTTTTTCTACTAATAAACTCTTAATAGAATCTGTATTTCTAGTATGTATATTGGTTTCAGTTTCCATTTGGTCGTCACCAACATAGTTCATCATTACATACCTATCTTGAGCTTCATTTAGTATTGAAAATATAAGATCAGAGTTAGGTTTCTCATCTATAATAAGATCTGGGCTAATAAGTTGAATTCGTCTTTCGAATTCCATTTGCATTTCCTTACTACTCATATTACTCTGATAATTGTGCTACGTACTGTGGATGTGTTTGAGTTCTTGGAGATTCAATATTCTCAATTGCCATGTCAGCAGCTAATTTAACTACTTCATATTGCATATACTCTGGAATTTCATCTAGAGTAGACGTAATATCTTGATTATTAATCTTTCTTGGGTATGCTAGATAAGTAATATCTATAGTATAGGGCCCTACCATAAGATCCCTATCTATAAATACTATTAACTTATTATCTTCCAGTATTGCTACAGGTTCTTCAATCCAAGGTTTATTGTTATAAGTTTCTAAGAATCTAGTAGCTTGTTCGTGACTAATAAGTTTTACTGTAGCTATTTTATTACTACCAAAATGTAAAATTCCTTCTAAGAAGTACATACGCTTATCTTGAGTATCATCACCATAAGTAATACTAGATTTGAAATTATTCATAGTAAGTCTATTACTTATAGATTCACTTAGTAAAGACAATCCCTTATCAGTTTTTACTAAACCTTCTAAGTCTGCTACTCTTTTTACATTACCTTCAAATGGTATTCTAAGAGTATTGTTCCCAGTAGCTTTGGTAGCTATCTTACTTAGATACGCTGTGTATAACCAATAATCAATTTCCTCAGGTAAGAAAGATGGACAACCAGATATACCAATATTAACGGCATTTTTATCTGCTTCAATCTTAAACGCTATATGTGCTTCTAATACTGTCATGTTTACTTTTACTTAGATTCGATTTCTTGAAGTATAGTCATTTTGATATCCTGATTCTTTTTATCATTTAATGAAGCAATAGCATCTTCTAAACTTCTACCAATGATGTCAGTACCATAGTAATAGATGTTTTTAGACTTACGAATTACATTCTTTGAAATAGCTGCTTCAATAATGTATTGAGTGTCTCTTACTTTGTTGTTTACCCAAATCAAGAAGAACTTATCAGGATTATTTTCAATAAGATCAAATAAACTACTTTCAACTAGCTCATTACTGATATTGTCAGTCTTGTGACCATATAAGCGTAAACATTTGCGCATTTCCTCAATTGACATCTTATTAAATTCAGAGAATGCCTCACGTTTAGCTTTATTTCTTTTGTTAGCTTCTTCAGCTTCAATTTCTTTATTTACAAGAACATAATCATGAGTAGGCTTAAGGTTGTTAATACCATTTGCTACTCTTTTGTGTCCTTTTAAAAACAAATATGCAAGTTCATCTTCAGGTCTTTCTGTATGTAAAACTTTATCTCTTGCGCCTAAACCGATTGCATATGTTTTCCAGAATCCACTTTGTGGAGATAAATGTCCTTCTTCATATCCCATTTCTTTCTCCAAACGTCTAGCATCTTCTGGGGTTAAACCAGTATATCTATTACCAGATCTTGTCCAGTAAGTACTGATATAATCTTTACAATTCTTATACTTAGCTATTCCAGCCCATGGATTTGTACGGGCGAATTTTAATATAATATCCATAGTATTTTATTCTTTATATTTCCAGATATATTTTATCTTTTTTAAAAATTTAGGATCTTTCAACTTTTCGTCATTACTACCATTACAGTATTTAGTTATTGTATTTGCACAAATTCCAGTCTGTTTTACTGCTTCTGATATACTATGAAACTCCGCAATAAACACATTGTCTTTAGTATATTGTATTACGGCTTTCGGAGCAATTTTAGAACCAAATTCTTTTCCAGCTCTTTTCAAGTTTGCTTTTCTTTTAAGGAAGTTTTCAGATACTGTTCTTACTCTAGTTTTTGGTTTCCAGTCTGTAGGATCTATTTCTAAAGGTATTGATGGATAATCTTTTTTATAAACCCATATATACGGATTTACTTTGGAATAGGTTTTTATATCTTTACGTATTACTCGCAATATAGAAGCTTTTGAAATCTTAGATTTTTCTTCTGCCTCTGTTACACTTTTGTATTCGCAAATAAATTTACCATTTAACGAATACTGTAGTACGGGGTTATAAAATTTAGACATATCTTTACCTTTGTGTACTGCGGATATCTTAGCCTTTGTTTCATCTGTGTGGAACATTATATCCCCACCACAATCACTATTATACCCATACTCGGAATTGTTAGAATGTAATTTCTCAATCCAAAATTTCTCTAATTCCTTTGCTTTTTCAAGATCGTCTGTAGAATCTACAACTTCTACTGTAAATTGTTCTAATCCTAATTCGGCTAACGCCTTATGAAAATTATATTGTGAACCACTCAAAGCTTTATAAAGATGCTTTTTCATTCTAGCGCCTACTCCTTGAGTGGTTACGCCAATATAATATTTATTATTTAATTTGTTTGTTGCTTTATAGATATCAAAATTTCTAATTTCTTCCATGTCAATAGATTTTTATTTGACACTTTGACGGAAGGATTAGTAATTTGTTCCATAAAAGGTGTACTGATTAATCCTCGATTTCCATCAACAACTCACCACATGCACGGGGATCCCTAAGCATTATGCCCATTTCTCCGAGGAAATGTACAGAATAGCCATCCTTTGCATTAGATCTTACTGTGGATTTATTCTTAGAGTAACCAGTTCCCGGAGCTACAGAACCTGAAGTATTCCAGATAACCATCTCACGGTCCTTACGAACAACCTTAACGATATTAGCTTGACCATCACGTCTACCAAGATCCAAGAATGTCATTCTATAAGATTCCAGTGGTTTACCAGATACCGGATGTAACAAACGATTATAAGTAGGATCATCATACAACGGGAAATGTTTCAATGTCAACTCGATGCCATTTGTCATCTTGTATGTTACAAACTGACCACCTAAAACCAAAGCCTGACCAGAACCACTGATAAACTTCGTATCAATCAAGTTCATTGTAGCTGCTTTTTGTTTCAATACACGGTCAAATTCTTTCATGCCCATTTCACCAGTCAAAGCAACAAATTTACGTTCGTTAGTACCTAAGATATTGTAAGACAAGTCAAACAAGAAGTCTTCCAACAACTCCGGAGTCAACTCAGTATAGTAACGTCTGTTAGACGGAGCAATCTGTTGCAACAAACCTGCAGGAATGTAAACCGGACGACCATTCGTACCTAACAATGAAGTAGAACCATCTTTATTTACGTTAGACTTAGAGTAAACCATCATTCTCTCACATCTCTTAGACCACTCACGCATTGCCTTCCATTCCTGATAGTCAGACCACAAATAAGAAGTCTTACCAGTTTTAGGATCTTTTAAAGCAATCCAAAGTACTGTAGAATAAGCTGTACCTGTAATATCATAATCCAAGCGAGTTGTAAACAAGAAGTTTCTCATCTTGAAATGAGTATTATAATTCAGGATATCACCCTCTTCACTGTATTCTTCGTAAGCAGAAGCTAAACGAGATACTTGACGACCAGCTAACAAATATTCACCAGGAATATAAGAATTAGATTGACCATCTGCAATGAAACAAGTATAAACCCATTCATTACCATCTTGATAAGGAGCACCAGAAACACGTACTTGATACTCTCTATTATCAAATTCCAAAATTGCACCAGGACCAAACCATTTGTCCTCTAACCACAACATGATAGGTGTGTTACCCAAACCTGCCATAACTGTGCTAGCATTTGCAGCAGTGATTTCTGTTCCCTGCCATTTTGCAGAGCGAATTGTCACAGCTCTATCGCTATCGATCATTACAGACCATTCGTAGTCTCTTTGGTCAATTGTCATTACATTACCAAGACCACCAGTAATTGCATCCAAAGAAGTGCTATAACCATCATCTTTAGAACCGAATACATAAGAAATAACACGAGTTACTTCATACGGTCTAGTAAGCATTGCATTTGAAATCATATTCTCATCAACAAGATCTGAGAACCATTTACCTCTACCGATCTGTAAATTATTTAAAATTCCGTTATCCATATAAATGTTAGTAATTTATTTTTAATTAAAGTAGTTGTACTGCACGACTAAAAATAGAGTTAGATGAACTTGTATTAATTCTCTTAGTACCTTTACTAACGCCTGTTGATCTGAGACTATTTTTCAGATTTTTAATAGCAGAGCTAGTACCCTGTTTTTTGGCAGCATCTAACAAAGTGTCACCTCGCATTGTAAAATAAGCTGACTCTATTAAATTCTTTACGCTCTTGGAATAGTCTTTTTGGTACTGGGTCTTTCCACTAGCGTCGGCTTTAAATATATAAGCCAATAATTCTTTCTTGTCCTTAGCTGGTATTTTGATACCACGTATATTGTCCAAGGACTTTATTTCACCGACAACGTCATCAAAAAACTTTTGTTGGCGCTGCACCATTTCCTCCTTTTTGATTCTTTGTTGCTCTAATAGCTCTTCTTTCTCTTTTGCAACAATCTCTTGAAGTTCCTCAACCGCATCTCTAGCCTCATCTTCTAATACTCCAGCATCTTCAAATCTTTCGATTTTCTTAGCAATTTGTTTGTCACTGTAACCTTTTCTAGCTAGTAACTCTCTCAATACTATCTTTTGCTCATTTTCATTTTCAATATCAACATTGTCAACATCAATGTCCGGAGTAATAGAGAAATAGTCTTCTAGTTTACCACCATTACGAACAAATTCATCTAATTTTGCAACATCTTCACTTGCATATTCTGGAGTAGATTGTTCTTCAATTACTTCTTTAAAATACTTAACCAATTCTTCTACAGTCTTTGGTTTTTCTTCTTCCTCTTCTTCATCAAAATCCCATTCTAATTCTTCAGCAATTGCATCAAATAAAGCAGATACTTGTTTAGATTCAACTTCATCTTCTTCAGTCTCTTCTTCAATTTCTTCTTCGGTTTCCTCTTCTTCAGTCTCTTCTTTATCCTTTTTCTTAGAAGCTTTTTTAGATTTTTTAGACTCTTCTACTTCTTCCTCTTCGATGTCTTCAGTTTCCTCTTCTTCTTCCTCTTCTGTTTCTTCTGTCTTTTTATTTTTAGATCCAGGAGTAGCAGGTCTAGCTTTAGCAGACTCTTGTTTCAGTCTCTCTAATTCTTCATCATCAATATCATCATCTTGATGAATGTTGTTACCAACTTGTTCAGTGAATATATCAGTTATAGCTGTAAATCCAAATAGTGTATCGTTACTATTGTTTTCCATAATTAATTATAATTAGATTGTAATTGTTATTTTTTCTTTCTTCCTTTATGATTCCACTTAGCAGCATTTTGAGCAAATATTGCACGTTTTCTAGTCAATGGGTTTTTACTATGCGTTAACTCTTCTGTACTTTTACCTGTTCTTTTCTTAAGTGCGTTAAACTTCCCACGATTCTTTTTCTTGATGTGTATACCTCCGTCTTTATAAGAAGGAATTGGGTATACTGGGTATAAATTTTCCATATTGATTATTCTTTATTTAGTTCATGACCTACAAATCCAGCACCACCTAAATCTTTTAATGATCTCTTTAGAGTTAACATATGACTTTTAGCTTCTGTAGGATTCAACAAGTATGTCCTACTACCAGCAGCATCAAATAATCCCATTTTTCTTAACTCCGCAGAACTATATGTATTGTTAGAATTTGCTAAATAATTTAGATAAGTGTTTGTAATATATTCTTTACCACTATCAAAATCCTGAATCTTTCTAGATCCTGCTAAACCATCTGCCACATGTCCTAACTCATGATTAGCAGTTCCGGGCATATAAATATTATTATCTAATATCACACTATAATCATTTGCTGCACCAGCATAATCTCCTTTGCCTAAGTCTTCAATAAAGTTAACAGCATCTTTAATATAACCAGCTGGAGTAATATAAGCTTCTGGCTGAACTGCATTAACTGCACCTGATATTTTCCTTTGTCTTTCAAAGTACTCAGGAGTACCAGTTCTGTATTCTGGTGGTAAATCTGCTTTATTTATGGTCTTACCTTTACCATCTTGATATGCAGGAATGGAATCAAATTGTTGCTTGATATCAAAATATGTAGCACCAGGGTTATTCACCCTGACACTATCATATATCTGTTTTCTCTCTTTAAGAGATAGATCTTTCCATTTCATACTAGTAATATTTATTTACCTGTCTTACCTGGTTTACCCTTTCCGCCCTTTTTAGAGCCTCCCTTACATGCCATAATTAGTCCTCCTATTTTTTAGATTTAGATTCACCAACTACTTTATTTTTTAAAGCAGTCTTTGCTTTTAATTGTTCTCTCTTATAAGCCGCATCATCTTTCATCTTCTGCAATCTCTTAGCCTCTTGCAATTTTCTATTTTCAAGAGCTATCTTTTCTTTTTCAATTGTAGCTTTTAACTTATCAGCTTTCTCTTGTGCAGCAATTTTACGCTTTTCAAGTTCTTTCTTATTTTCTTCAGCTCTAGCCTTGTTTGCTAAATCCATTTGTTTGCTCATAGCATCAGACACAGCTTTTTGTCTAGCTATTTCTTGATTACCAATCTCAATAGGATCAGGTATACCATTCATATCCTGATCCATATTCTCAGATCCTCTATAAGCATTTAATTGAGCTACAGTAATCTTAGTAGCATTATCTTGATCAATCTTATATTTAGTAAGATCAAGTTCAGCTTCTTTAAGCATAAGCTCCTCTTCCTTAACTTGATTCTGCATTTCAACAAGCTGTTGTTGTTGCTGATTTTCTTGTTCTTGCATTGCTTGTTGTTGCTCCAATCTGTTGTTTTCTATATCTTGTAATTTGGATTTAATTACACTCAGATTGTCACTAGTAAATATTTCAGCAGCATCTAACAATGATGCACCATTCTGCATAGCTGGTTGTACAAGACTCTTAAGTTGTTCAATGGCTTGACTTTCTTTGGTACTGTCAGTTACAAAAATATCAAAGTCTTCATATGACCAATTGTCATCCATTTGCAAGAATGTTCTAGTACCCTCATCAAATATATAATTTAAGTATTTCTTGTCATCTTTCCATGCAAATTTAGCACTATCTAATAACATTGATAATACATGTGTTTTAATTTGATTATGTAACCAAAACCATGGCTCAGTAATATGAGCAGATTGAACTACAGATCTTTCTACATTACCCACTAGCTCATTACTAGAAATAGATCCTTGTCTTTGCTTTGTTACTCCGGACAATTCAGATACCATTTCTTCAATCTTCGCAAGTAATTGAATGTACGTATTAATAGTATTAGACATACTTGCATCAATAGAAGTCCATTGATTGTATGGTGATGGTTTACCACCCTCTCTACCAGGAATGTCCCAACCTTCTTCGTATGGATTGACAAATGCTACACCAAGTGCCCCTAAGTAATGCATCCACTTATCTACATCTATACCCATACTCTTAGGTATTTGAGTAACATCTATTACAGGTATTTTTCCTTTGTCTCTAGCTATTGCCATTTCAAGACGATACCAAAGTATGATATACATGTATTGTAGTGGTTTCATAATAGCAACTAATGACTTGGCTTTAGTATTTGTATTACTATAAGCTGCACCAGTGTATGGTAATTTAGCACTATTTAAATTGTCTCCTCTACGGAATTGGTACTCTAATGGTTGCATACCAAAGTAAAGATCATCGCCTGCTCTGTATCCTTCCCATGCTTCAATAATCCATTTCCATTCAACATTGATTTCTTCACCAGTAGGTTTATAATATTCATCTACCTGTATTTCATCTGGCATACCTGTCTCAGGATCTATTATTGTAACAAACCCTATCTTTTTAAGTGATTTCCAGCATACATGATAAACTACAATGTTATCTGGATCTCCATAAGGATTATGGTCTGGTAATTTATTGTATGATTTTAAGTTATAATGAACAAAATCATCTACTGGACTTTTGTCTGGACCAAATCCAGATGTAGGTTTTTGATCTACTATTTCTAACAATTCATTCAATTGCTTTTCATCTAGTTTATCATAAAACTGATCGTATATCTGGCTCCACGACATTAATGATCTGTAACAACACCAAGATGCATCATGAATAAATTCAATACCTTCTTCTGCAGGATACTTAAAATCTTTAGGATTGATTCTTTTAATAACTGGTTCACCATTTCTAATTCCTATGTAATACTCTTCAAGTCCTGCAACAAGTGCATCTTTAAAGCCTTTCATAAATTCATGAGAAATGTTTTCTTTCTTAAGTAAGAATAATAAGCTTTGATATGCTGTTGTTTCTGCTGCATCTTTGTAATCCTTTGTTAAATACTTCTGTATTTGTTCTGGTGTTTGAATTTCGCCTGTTTGTAATCCTTCTTGAAATCTAGCTTGATCTTCTGGGCTTAATTTAGCAAGCATAGCAGCTTGCATATAATTCAACAGCATCTGTTTAGCTTTGTCTTGTACTTCACTACTAGCAATATCACTAGTACGGCACACTCTAAAGTTAAATGGACGTTTTGTTTCTTCACCTAATAATAGATCTACTTTTGGACGTATGATATTATAATCCTGTGCCATTGCTGGAAAGCCATCATCTTGATTGAAAGGATTTGTAACATACTTTAGGTCTTTTTCATTGTATATACTATTATATAAATCATAATAGCTTTGCATTTCTTCTTCATCAGGTATACTTTCGGACGAAGCTATGCCAGATATTCCAATAATGTAATCCACGCAGTCTTTTCGCCATTCTTCGGTTTTTTTACTGAGTGGTAGTCTTTGGATAGGAAATGAGTTGACTGTTCTTTCCATATTAATTAGTAAACATAAATGTGGTTGTGTTATTATTTAAAGGCGTGAATGTAAATGAATCATCTGTATTTTTAAACAACGGTTTATCAAACAATCTCATTTTCTTTTCAACATCCTCTTTCTTCTTTACTTGTATATTATACAATTGTTCTCTATAGACCATTACCTGCATAAATGCCATAACCCTATCAAAGTTTCCTTTGTCATTATATTGAATAAGTTCTTCAAGGAATGGTTCAGATAGTACAGTATTTAAACCTAATTGCTTTTGATCTCTAAGTTCTTCCAGCCATTCTTTGATCTTACCTTCTCCCCAAAGTTTGATCTCTCTATTCATATGACATCCTTTTCGTCTATTTACTGTAGAATTATTAACAATATCTTTAATGATGTCTGGTTGATCAGCAAGTAAATGGCTACAATGTTTGTTATTGAAATAAGTAAATAAACCAGTGTTTTGGTTTTCTACCATTGCTTTTGCATTGTAGTAAATAAGTAACTTACGAACATTTTCATAAAACTCTTCAGCAGTTTTTGGCCTACCTGTATATTCTGCTACAATGATATCTGAATATGATTCAAAGTCTTGAAAACGTTTATATATAAAACAAGAACCTAATGAATTAGTACCTGATTGATCGTGATCATATGGGTCAATACCAGCTATATATAAACCAAATGGTGCATCTTTAACTGGGTGTTCCCATATAACTATTTTACCAGTAGGATCAGAATTCTTTGGTAATGGGAATTCGGTTATGTCTCCTGTTTTCTGTATATTCCAAATTATCTCTCCATTAACTAGAGTAAGAGTACCTACTTGTTTATGATTTTGTAATTTAGTATTAGTTCTTATCCTTGCTAATTGTTTTTGTAATTCTTTTTTTGGGAATATGTTACCAGATAATTCAGTAAATGCTTCTGCAGGAGATTCAGAGTGTTCTGCTACATATCTATCTATTTGTTGAGAACTAGTAGCTTCTTTTAATTCTTCTTCACGTAGATTTAAAATAAACTGTCTTGCTTTGTCATGAAGAGTATTACCATCCTCATCCATATACAATCGTTTACCAGTCTCATCACGTATATCCAAATTAGTATGTTGAGGTATAAAGAAGCCACATTCCTTACTCTGGATACCATCGTCCCATATATTCTCAAAACCTATACAGTTATATGATTTGGGATTGTAAAATGCTTCACGTAATGTCATTACTGCAGGACCTTCATCACCACCAGTACCAAACATAATCATCAGACCAAAGGCAACACCATCTTGTTCTACGGATGGTCTAGCAATTTGCCACGCAGCTTTAAGTTCTGGGAAAGTACCTGCCTCTTCCCAGAGTATTAACATACCTGCTTTACCACGTACAGCATCTGGGTTATCTTTCAATGATACACCTATTATCTCTGATTTATAACCAACTTCAATTTTATTACCAAAATTATCAGTTACAATCATAGAAGCTCTACGACGCATACTAGTATTTACAGCTTGTCGTTTCTTACCCCACGCCGTGTTTTCATCTATAAAGTCCATGTAATCCCAGGCCTTAGTAAGGATACCATCATCAGTAAGATACTGTTTATTTGAGGCATACACATAAGACTTAGAACCGGGTATTAAAAAGAAATTACGACAAAGCATAGAACCACCTTTATAGGAATAACCTTTACGTCTAGCTTTTGCTACACATAAGTGTTTGCCTTGATCCTGTGCGCTTTCAATAGCTTGAAAATAGTAATAGTCATAATCATAAAAGTCAGGAAATGCTAACTCTCTTACTTTAATTAGCTCTTCTTGACCTTGTTTATTCTTTTTATTTTTGTATACAATTCTTTGAATTGGGCAATAGTTTAAATAAAAATAGTTATACCCAGTGATGTAGTCCCCATCATCTGCAGTATAACCATTAATGCATCTATCGGCCTCTGTTTCCCAAAAATTGAAATACTCTGATGTACCTTTTGGGAAGGAACAATAAGACCCCGACTCTATATAAGTTAGCGCCGGAGAGCGAAATTTGTTAGAATTTTTGATTTTTTTGTTGAAATCTATCATTTTCGAAATAATGTTTTACTCTGTCTTCTAATTCTTCTTGAGAAAATGAAAACAAATATCGTTTTCGTGAAATGGTTCTACCACCCTGTCTATAATTATGATTATTACAAATTTGACTTATACTCCTATAATCTGCTCCAGTTCGCAAAAATGCGGAATTAATGCTTGGTACGCATATTGTTACTTTGTTTTTTAAATCATAACAATACACTATTCTCATTTTGTCTTTTGCGGCTTTTGGTATGTAATTTTTATGGGATGCCTTTAATTTCTCTATCGTTTCTTGAGAGTGTTTGAAACCCAATCTTCCAGAATCACCACCAGGTGTACTGTTATATCCATTTTTGTACGAATCGTATAAATTAATATAAAAACATTCTTGAGCATTTAGTTCATTTTTGATTTCACTACTCGATTTACCAAACGTATTTATTATAACCACAATTTGTACTTCAAATGAATCAATCCCGTATTTATTGATTGCTTTATATATTTTTGCTTCTTGATGATTTAAAAAGTTGTTATAGTGTTTTATGAGTCTCTGTTTTATGTTTATCGACTGCCCTATATAACATTTTCCATTAACAATGTTAGTAATTTTATAAATTCCTGAGTAGTTCCATTCGCTGCTTTTAACGTCTTTTAAAGGTATTCCAGATTTACACATAATCATTTACATTATACAACAAAGCCCGAGATTTCTCTCGGGTTGCTGAATTTATTAGAATTTTTGATTTTCTTTGTGAAATCAATCATAAATTACTTTCTTCGTTTAAACAGGTTCTTAATTTTCTGCCATAAACTAGTTTTAGTAGTGTGATTATTTTCTGTTTTTTCATCCATGTGTGATATAGCATAAGCAGCAGCTTCAGCCAAATCTCTTTCTTGCTCTGCTTTCATGTTGTTATATACTTCAGTAAAATCAAAAATAATCATTGTCGGTTTAGTATTCTTTTTACTAGTTTTAGTCTTAGCCATAATTGCAATTTCTTTAAGCCCTTAACGGGCAGGTTTTTATAATGTCTTTTATTGTGTCGTATTTTCTACAACTTCTTTTTTGGTAATTCAAATGGGTTCATTTCTCCACCGCCTCTAACTTTGCTATTCTTAATCTCTTCTGCTCTTACTTGAGATTTAAGTTTCACAATTGATTCTATTACTCCAGCCATATTCTTAGCACCATCTGTAAGCTTTTTAATAGAATCTAAATCCATTTCGTCATCTTTAGATAAGTGATAGTATTTAGCAGCACCTTCAAGTTTCAATAGTAATCCATCTAACATATACTCAAGTAAGGAGTATGTTCTACTTTTCCAACTATCTTCTGCTTGTATTACTATTTCTGGTAATTCATAGTTTTCATTTCCAAATAGTTCTTTCTTTAATGTAGGTTCTATTAGATCTCTTTCCATAGTCTCTACATAAGGAGAGTCATATTTGTTTTTAAGTACTATGTACCATAAGTATTTTGTTGCTAAATCTTTATCTTTGAATGAATCCCAAAGTTTTTTGAATGGTGGAATGGCCAACATGTCTGGATGTATGACCACTTGTCCACCAACTATATCCGCTAAATTCATCTTTAAGCTTCCTTAACACAAGCTTCGCAACAATTGCAATCCTTCATATTACGATTTACGATTTTGCTCGTATTCTTTATTCAATTTA